>Ga0256846_1000053_pt1 | contig 47233 bp, 42 predicted proteins | sample TevniametaG_FD_189098 | JGI IMG/M metagenome (GOLD analysis project Ga0256846, IMG submission 189098) | Tube worm associated microbial communities from hydrothermal vent at the East Pacific Rise, Pacific Ocean - Tevnia | ecosystem: Host-associated > Annelida > Integument > Unclassified ...
TAATGCTCCTATTGGTAACAACCCCATCCGTTCCGCGAGAGAAATTATTTCCCAAATAAAAGATGGAAAATATTTTAATGTAATTGAAGGTATAGCTCCCGCAAACGGATTTGATATAAAATTCAGTTCAATTAACGGTAAAGTCTACGAGTCGGGAGATAATATCCCTTCCAAATCCGGTTCCTTTCATATCAATCTTCCATTTAATTTTCCGGTCAATGTCAAAATTATCCGAAACGGTGAAGAATTTTTTCGTAAAAGAAAAATTATCTCAGGAAAACTTGAAATCGGAATAACCGATCAGGGAGTCTACAGATGTGAAATATCCGTCGGGAAGGGAGCATTTAAAAATCTTCTTTGGATAATGACGAATCCATTCTTCATCGGAATTAATAAACAAACGGAAACTTCCCAAACCGTATCTGAAACTTTTGATCTGCTTTTAGACAAAAAAACTTTTGTTGTTGAAAAGAACAACGGTTCATCCGGAATTATAAAACATGACTATTCGGACAAAAGTAGTGCATTAACAAAACTTAATTACATTTTAAAAGGATCTCCGAAAGAAAAAGATTTTTGGGTATCTTTATCTTCTCGAAAAAACAGGGATCTTGCCCGTTACTCCGGAATTATATTTGAAAGTAAATCTTCCGAACCTATGAGATATTGGCTTGAGATAAGAACAGAAGGTGATAACAGTGAATTATGGTTCAGACACTCCTTTATTGCTTATCCGGAATGGAGCAAAATAAAAATCCCTTTTAAGAAAATGCACTTGATATCAAAAAAATCCAGCAATAATAAGATGAATTTATCTAAAACCAGATCAATTTTCATCTCTATAAATAATTCTGTTGTGAATTATAAAGAAATAAAAGGTAGCATCGAGATAAGGAATTTTTCCGTTTACAAATAAATGAAATTTACAAAAGAAATAATAGAGCTATCAATAATAATAGTTAATTTCAACTCCGGCAATTACTTATCGGGAACAATAAGTTCTATCTATAAAAACAGACCTAAAATCTCTTTTGAGATTATTGTTGTTGACAATAATTCAAATGATGATTCTCTTGCAAATGCGAAAAAAGATCATCGGGAAATTATAATAATAGAACTTTCCGAAAATTTCGGATTTGCTAAAGCTAATAACATAGGAGTTAAAAAATCCAAAGGAAAATATATATTGGTACTTAACAACGATACGGAGATTCTTAACGGTTCAATCGACTCTCTCATTTCCCTGCTCGACAGTGATTCCAAATACGGAATCGTAGCTCCTCTTATTCTATTCGGAGATAATACACCTCAATTATCTTTCGGACGCGATCCCGAAATTATATCCGAATTTATTACAAAATATTTTTCAAAGATCTTCTTTAAAATTCAAGTTAAATTTTTACAAGATAAGTTTGCAAAAAATGTAGACTGGATTTCCGGAGCATGTTTTCTAATAAGGAGAGAACTATACAACTCTCTCGGAGGATTTGATGAAAAATTTTTCCTCTACTATGAAGATTGTGACTTCGGAAGGAGAGTCAGAGATGCCGGATATTTGAACCGTATTTCATCTGATAGTAGAATCATTCATCATCTTGGAAAATCACGTCGCCCACCCTATTATGAGCTGCTGCTCGCTGTAAAAAAAGGGCACCTTTATTATTATAGGAAACATAATACAAGGTTTTCATTTATAGTATTAAAGACCTATCTTACCTTAAAATTCAATTTCAAAAGGATATATTCTTATTTAAGAACGGATAAAACGGAAACTTCCGAAATAGATAAATTTCTATCATTTTTAAAAAAAATTTAATATGAAAAAAATAATTCTTGATGCAAGGAAACTTAATGATTATGGAATCGGTGAATATATTAAAACCTTATTCCCTGCAATTGCCACTTCTGAAAATTTTGATACAAGAATTATCTTAAATAAAAATTCAAACTCCATATCAAAAGTATTCGGGGGATTACATAAAGATAAAATCATTTATTCGAAATACTCCAATTATACTATAGGTGAGCATTTTGAGATTCCAAGAAAAGTCTCTTCGATAAAAGATTTTTATTATTTTTCACCCCATTATCTATTCCCGTATTTTCTTAAGAACAAATTGATCGTAACAATTCATGATCTTATTCATTTTAAATTTCCAAGCTATTTTAAACCCGGAATAAAAGTAATACTTGCAAAACAATTCATCAAAAAAATAAAGAATTCAGACTCCTTGGTTTTCACCGTTTCTGAAAATAGTAAAACCGACCTTATTGAAATGTTCGATTTTAAGAAAGAGAATATCAGAGTTATTTTCAACGGTATATCGGATATCTTTTTCAAATATAAAAAAGGTGCAAACCCTAAACCTTTTCCTTACATAATGTATGCAGGAAACTTTAAACCTCACAAAAACTTAATAATATTACTCAGGGCGTTCAAACAAATTTCGGAAAAATATCGGGACATAAGACTTGTTCTTGCCGGAGTTAATAGTAGTAAAACCTTATACGGATTGATAAATGATTTAAATATAAGTGACAAGGTTATTCCAACAGGATATATTCCCGTCCAAGACCTTATAGATCTTCTTGATTTTTCAGAATTGTTTGTTTTTCCTTCACTTTATGAAGGGTTCGGACTTCCTCCGATTGAAGCCATGGCAAGAGGCAAAGCCGTAATTTCAACAAGATGCGGCAGTCTCGGTGAAGTTTTGGGAGATGCCTCAGTCTATTTTGATCAACACTCTGATCAAGATCTATCAAATAAAATTGAACAACTCCTGACTGATTCAAATCTTAAATATGAATTTGAGTCTAAGGGACGAACACATGCTAAAAAATATACTACAAAAAGTATGGTAGAATCTTATCTAAGTCAACTCAGGAGAATTTAATAGAAATGAAAAAAATAATTCTAATTGTTATGCTTGGCATATTTTGTTTAACAATACATTCAAAAGAAACCGATCCGAAAAATATAATAATAATATCCGTTGACACATTAAGAGCTGACCATTTGAGTTGTAACGGATATCCGATAAAAACTTCTCCTGAAATAGATAAGTTCTCGAAAGATTCAATTAGGTTTTCCAATTGTTTTACCGTTACACCTCTCACTGCTCCCGCTTTTTCATCAATGTTAACTTCACTCCCTCCCCACAAACACGGAGCAAAAAGAAACGGATTATCGGTTTTCAGCCACATCCATACACTACCATGGCATTTAAAAAAATATGGTTATACCTCTTCGGCTTTTATATCAAACTGGCCTTTAAGAAAAAAGCTGTCTCAGCTACACAAAGATTTTGATTCGTACTACGAGATATTCACAAGGAAAAGATATCATGGATTATTCAATGATGAGAGTACGGCTGTTGATGTCAACTTGAAAGTTGAAAAATGGTTGGACGAAAATTATAAAAAAAAGATGTTCCTATGGATTCATTATTCGGATCCACATGCTAAATATATCTTTCACACAAAATATAATTTTGAATATAAAAAGGAGAACAAATCATACTATCCACCGAAAACAAGATTTAAGAAAATAAGGAAATATGATAGTGAAATTGCCTTTACGGATTTCCATATCGGATTGCTGATCAAAAAACTAAAAAAATTAAATTTATATAACGACTCATTAATAATCTTTATTTCGGATCACGGGGAAAGCTTTGGAGAACATAAATACTTCAAGCACGGAAAAAAGTTGTTTAATTCAACTCTTCATGTTCCTCTTATTGTTAAACTACCTAATAATCGTTTAAAAAACACCGTCATTGACAACAATGTCTCAATCTTAGATATATCACCTACAATTCTTTCCGTTTTAAATTTACCGATCCCGGAAAATATGGAGGGAACTTCAATATTCGAAAAAAACAGGGGAAAACCGATCTTTTTTGAAACTTACAAAGGGACAGTACTATTTAGACGGAGTAATATCAAGTTTCACAACAAAGTTCATCCGATAAAGCATGGGATTCTACTCGGTAATTCCAAGATCATCCATTCGAGAAAATCAGGTGAACTTAAAATTTTTAATATTAAGAACGATATTTTTGAATTACAAGATTTGTATGTAAAAAATTCAAATGAGTATAAAAAATTAAAACTTTTGTTGGTCAATTATGTCAAAAGTATTAATAAATATATAAAATACTCAAGAAAATACTTTAAGCAAAATTCGAAGTTGTCACAAGAAGACATTCAGAAACTAAAGAGTCTGGGATATATTGATTAAGATTTTTTAAAGAACCGATCTTAAATTTTTTTCTTATCCCTTTCGCAAGACTAAATTAACTCTTTCAAGGTTTTAAAAAAGTTGTCTATTTTGTACTTTTTAACATAAAAATTGTATTTTGATTGGGACGTTTTAACAGGATAGATATCATCATCCTTATTTTTTAAGTTATAAACCTTTATATAATCTTCAACACTACCCTCAAGCTTTAAAGTAAACAGCGGATCGTTTGAAAAAACATCTGAATTACTATAATCGTATTTGTCACATTCAATGTTCATAAGAATTGACAGAATGGAATTAACCTTGGAGTTATCAACCTTCTTACCGTTCAGAGTCCACTCTGTCACGGTTTTTTGAGATTTATCCCCATCTTTTTTACCATCTTCTCCCTTTTTGATTGCCAAGACGGTTTTATTGAACGTATACTCTTTATTGTTTATAATAAAAATAATCTTATTTGTTTGAGATCTATCAATCGTGAAAACATTCTTATCCCTGAAGTCATCCAAACTTTTGTCAAAAATACTTCTTAATGAACCTTGTGAATGATAAACATTATTATCCTTTGCTATTTTTACATTAGTATGATCATACGTTGAAGCAATTTTCCCAATATCAAATTCCCTTATCATCTTGTTAGCAATGAATACTTTTACATTAATTTTCCTTTTCTCATCAAGTTCATATTTGAAATAATTTTTAGATTTTGATACAAGAGTCGTTAATTTTAATTCGGATACGGACTCTATTACTTTCTTTAGAATATCCGAATCGGTTTTGTATCCCTCATCACCTTCTACCGACCAATCACCTTCATTCTTTTTTAGAACAACTTTTCTGTCACCTTTTGTAATAACTATTTTTTCTATTTTATCAATTTTTAAAGTTCCCAATTTAGGAACTTTGTAATTTATTTTATCCGTATTTTTTAGAAAAAGGTAAGTTAATGCAAATAAAATGACGGCTACAATGATAATTATCTCGAAATTTCCCTTTCTTTTTTTCATCTGACAATTCTCCTTATTTTCCAATCGGGTTAAAAGTAGAAAATATTTTCTTTTTCCTTTTATTTCTTTTTATCCAATATATTATTCCGAAAAAGATAAACATTATCGGAAGACCGACAATATTTAAACCTTTTATTAACGTGCGAGTTAAAGGTTTTGTATCTGAAAGAGGATTAAATCTTTGTTTTTTCCCTCTCATTTCAGCAATTTTTTCTCTTCCGTTAAGATAATCCATCAAATTCAAAACAAGTGTGGCATTCGGAGAAAATCCATTCTCATCAACCAAGTTATTTTTAATAATCTCCGATGAACCGATTACAAATAATTTTGCATTCTTGCCTTCTTTAATTATCTCTCCCGAATTTACATACCTACTCTTAATTATTTTATCGGATTTACTTTCTTCTTTTTTATCTTTTTTATCCTTAACGGGAGGTTCCGGGATTTTTTTATCGGCAAAATAACTTTTAAAATTTCCTTCTGCAATATAGGCCAGATCCTTTTTCGCTTTTTCTTTATCTGAAGCAGGAGGTCTTATCATCATAGGCATAAGATTTATTCGTCCTTTCATTTCCCATGCGTTATCAGTTGATGAAAAAATTCTCGAATACTTAACATTCTCTTTTTTATTGATCTTTAAAGGAGAAACTTTTATAACCACGAGCTGTTTGATACTTTTTAAGAAACCGAATTTATGATTAATATTTTCATTCTTTATAATAGGTGCAAAATAAATTGGCATTTCGTTGTTGTTCCTATCTCTATTCACATAACAATTTTCATCCATTAAATAAGACCTATCAACACTTATTCCGTAATGAGCAATAAGTTTTTCCAGTCCTGTATTTAAAGGGAGATAAACAGGTTGTCGTGATCCGAACATTTGCCCTCCCTGCTGCTGACGTATTTCTTTAAATGAATCATACAAAACAGCAAGTGATCCCCCCTTCATTAGAAACTGATCAATCATAAATAATTCCCAATTTGAAAAATTTTGCGAAGGTCCTGCAATTATCAGAGTATCAATGCTATCAGGGATTGCTTTAATTTCTTTAAGATTAACCTCTTTTATCGTGTATTCCTTACTTATAATTGATCTGAAATTCGAAATTTCCGATTGAGACTGCTGATTAAACATCTGCATTTGGGGAGGTAATTTCGGAGTCATCTGCAAAGTACCGTTAGAAGTAAGATATCCGATATCCTCATTAATGCTTATAACCTTATCAATGTTGTCATTAATAAAACTCTCTATATCTTTATCTGAAATTATAAAATAATTTTCTTCCAATCCCCTATTTGTAAGATTCAACTTTTTTGATAAAAGATTCTTTTGAACCGATTTTCCATCATAATTAATTCCAAGGGCAATCACACCTTTTCCGGATTTAATGACAGAACCGTCAGGTTTTTTAATATCCGGCCACTCAATCCCCATATGCTTGTACTTGTTAACAATTTGATCAGAGATATTTTCGGACGATGGGTCATAAGACTTCAGTTCAAGCCTTCCGTAAGCTTTACCATTCACTTTTTTAACAATTTCGGATATTCTCGACTCAAGTCCATCAATCCCCTTAAGTTTAATCATAGACATAATTGCTGAAACGGATGACGAATTCACAAGCTGAACTTCGATATTTGATTTCAAATTTAATAATGCGGATATCTTGTTATTCATTTTTTGAATGGTAGTTGTTATTTTATACTCAAGATCTTCGGTAGAAATTATTGCCGGAATCTTTTCTACAATGTCTCCGTGAATTAACACCATACCCATGTATGCTTTTTGGATCTTGGCTTCATCTTGTTCAATCTTCTGTACATTTACCGGATAAATCCCATAACTATTTGCAATTTTTCTATTCTCTTCCGCTTTTTCACTAAGATCCCCCTCTTTTGCATTAACATCGTAAAACCTGAAATTCAAATTTTTATTAGAGTTGAGTTCATATTCTTCCAAAATATCATGGAGATATTGCTCCACATTATTATAAGGTGCCGGTAAATTCTTTGAGAAAAAAACATTGATTGTAAGGGGTTCCGTTAATGAACTTACCGCATCTTTTGAAGCATCCGAAAGTGAATACAAACCGTTTGAAGTAAGGTCAACCCTAAAAAATAAACTTCCAGCAACGATGTTTATTAAGAGTAACATCAAAAGATAAAGTCCGAATTTGAAATAATTATTTTTTTTATCAGTCATTATTATTCTCCTATTTCTTCTCTTTCATGACAATATTCGAACCGTACAACGCAATAAATGAAATTGTAATAAAGTACAGTATGTCCCTGCTATCCAACAATCCCTTGGAAATATTTTGAAAATGAAAGTTAGCACTGAAATATTGAAAAAAATCAATCAGAGTATTGGGAAGAAAATATAGTAAGAAATCGGTAAGCAACGTAATGGCAAAACATATGGTCATTCCGGTTATAAATGCAATCACTTGATTTCTTGTCAATGATGATGCAAATATCCCAATTGCACTGAATGCAGCTCCTAACAAGATTGCACCGATATACCCACCGATTACCGGACCCCAATCAAGCTTTCCGAGAAAAGATATTGAAATCGCATAGATTAGTGTCGGAAGAAGCATGACCACAATAAACCCGATAGTTGCTAAGAATTTACCCAAAATAATATCCCTGAACTTAATGGGTAAAGTAAGGAGAATTTCATATGTTCCAATATTCAATTCTTCCGAAAAAAGTCTCATTGTTACAGCAGGAACAATAAATGAAAAAATAAGAGGTAATAACGAGAAAAAACGGGTCATACTTGCTTGACCGTTCAAGAAAAATGTTGAAAAGAATAACCATCCTTCCACCAACAAAAAAAGAGATATTACGATATAAGCTATGGGAGTTACAAAATAACTCTTAAACTCTTTCTTGAAAATATGCTTTATGTTATCCATAGTTAGTTCTCCCTTGTAATTTTTCTAAAAACATCTTCAAAAGAAGTTTTCTCATGTTTTTCCATCAGGGTTTCCACAGTATCATCCGCTACTATTTCCCCTTCATTCATTATCACAACTCTGTTGCACGTCGCTTCGGCTTCACTTAATATATGGGTGGAAAATATGATCGTCTTTTCTTTTCCGATCCTTTTAATAATCTCTCTTGTTTCCACTATCTGGTTAGGGTCCAAACCGGATGTCGGTTCATCCAATACTAATATTTCCGGATCTCCCATCAAAGCATGAGCAATTCCTACCCTCTGTCTATATCCTTTTGAAAGTTCATCAATAGTTTTATGCATTACATTGTTTAAACTACATATATCAGCCAAGTTTTTAATATGTTCAAGCTTCTTGTTCCGATCCACCGTCCTAATATCCGCAATATAATTCAGATAATCATACACAAGCATATCTCTGTATATCGGTGCCGATTCGGGTAGATAACCTATTAGTTTTTTTATTTCAATAATGTCTTCTCTAATATCTTGACCTTTTACCGTTACTGTACCCGATGTCGGTTTAAGATATCCGGTTAATATTCTGTAAGTTGTGGTTTTCCCTGCACCATTAGGTCCGAGAAGTCCGAGTATTTCACCTTTTTTCACTTCAAAAGAGATTTTCTTCAAAGCAATAACATCTCCATAATTCTTTGATAATTCTTTAAATTGAATCATTATGTCTCCTCTCTGATAAAAAATACTGATTAATTTTATCAGATTTATTAAGGGAGTCAAGACCAATAAAACTTGATATTTCAAATAGAAATCGATTGACTTTACAATTCGATTAAACTATAAACAACCATAGGAGAAACTATGGACAATTTAACTAATGAGGAACTGTTATCGCTTTTAAGTTCGGTGTTTCCCAGATTTGAAAATGATAAAAAATTAGGAATACTCGTTGATATCCCTCGTGAGGAGAAAAACGACAATGAAGATTGGAAAAAAAGGAGATCAATATGCATAAATTGGTATAATGAACTTAAAAGAAATATCACCTCTTTAAACTTGGAACAGGTTAATCTGATTGCATATCCGGATGTAAAATCCAACAATGCCGATCTACCATATAAATGCTTCATCGTAACTGACAAACTTCCGGACACGGCAAATGACCTTCATGATAACGGAACAGAGACAGAATTCTCGAAAATATTCACGGATCATCAACTATTCCTTGCTCCAACCGAATTTTCAACTACCGCACCGTTAAAAAACAGTGCGAAAAAATTCGGATTCAGAGCCGCAACAATGCCCGGATTTTCAGATAAAATGATTCCGGCACTAAAAATAGACTATAACGAAGTCTATACACGAGTTAAAATTTTAAAAGATCTTCTTGATCCTGCCATAAAAGCCGATGTTGTTTTTGCAGTTGACGAAGCAAGTGAATACCTTATGGATTTTGATCTTAGATTCAGGGAAAGCCATATGAGCAGCGGGAGATTCCCATTTCACTCCACGGCAGGTAACTTGCCGAGTGGTGAGACATACATAGTCCCATATGAAGGAGAATTGGAAGAAAACAGCAAAACAAACGGTACTCTTCCCGTCCAAATAGGTAATGACATCCTTTTCTATTCCATAGTACAAAACAGAGCAATCGAAGTTCTCGGAAGCGGTGAAGCACTTGAATACGAGATCAACTACCTTGAAAATGAACCTGCTTATGGAAATATTGCCGAACTTGGGTTCGGAGTTCTCGGTGATTTCGGATTAGATCCGATAAACGAGATACTTCTTGATGAAAAACTCGGATTTCACGTTGCTTTCGGAAGAAGCGATCATTTTGGTGGAATTATCAGCCCTAAAAATTTTTCATCTCAAGACAAAGTCATTCATCTTGACAGAGTTTATATAAAAAAGATGCAACCGAGGATATCGGTTTTGTCTATTGTTCTCCATTATGAAGATAGAGAATCTCAAACTATTTTACTGAATGGAAATTATACAATCTTCGATTAATTTATAATTCAAGATTCGTACAAATATCAGTGGTCTCAAATTCGAAATCAGGATATTCGAAAATTCCCATCCTTTTTTCCGTATTTCCGATTGAGTAGCAGTATAACTCGTCATACTCAACCATATTCTCCCCCATATCTCTTAACTGTTTTAAGTATTCACTAATCGTTTTTGATTCAATGATAACTATTTTCCCCATGTTATCAATTACCGGACTATGCCTGCGGGTTTTATCATGATCAAATTCGAGAATCCGCCTCCCGTATCTTGTTATTCCAATAACCCTAAATGTCAAGCTCTTTCCCACACCCGGAAGATTAAGTACACTCCGATCGGTTGAAAGAAAACTAATATTCCTTTCTTTCCTAATCTCATTTATGGAGTCCTTTACTCTTTTACTTTTCTTATGAAAATTCATAACTTTTTGCTGGCTTATTTTATCTACTTTACCTATAAATTTTTCCTCACGCTGCTCCTGAACGGATCTTGCAATCGGAGTAAAACTATGAAAATTTTCCATATAACCTTTAACGCTGAATGTGTAATAACATAGAACTCCTATATCATTAAGAGTTTTTCTAAGTTTCATGTTATGCCCTCTTCTTGAAGAAGATGTGGTATACACATGCTGATTGGTAACAATCCATCCAGATTCGAGTATCCTCTGTACGGCACTTTCCGTCTCCATTGTTACTTCAAGGGGAGACTGAAAATGTGTTTGGATTATAAACTGCTTTATTCCGACGGTTAAAGCTTTTTCCCTGAATTGCCCGAGAATTTTACACAATTCGGGAGTTACCCGCTGCGGCAGGTATGCAAGCAGCCTTGTTCCTAATCTTACCCGTAATATTTCAGCATACTTTTCCCCTGATTTTCTTTTTTTATTATCAGATCTTTTTTCCTTTGCCATATTATAAACCGCATCCAATAATTCGGTAAGAAACTTGTCTGAACTCATTAATGCATCTCCACCGGTAATCAGTATGTCCCTTAATTGAGAATCATACCTGAAATAATCCATAAATATTTTCTGTTTCTCTTTCCATTTTATTCCGGGTTTTAATTTTTCAAGATCAAAGTTCAGATGCCCTCTTTGAAAATCGTACATTCTTTGGCAACTTGAACAAAGCCCTCCGCATGCTCTTCCCATTGAATCTGGGATAAGGATTGCCACTTCGGGATATCTCCTGTGAACATTCCTTTCTCCGGGAAGTATCCAACCTGCCGCATTAGGTTTCCCCGGTTTAACTTTATCCTCCTTTTCCCAAGCAACTATATGTCCGAATTCATCAATGAGCTGCTTACTGTAAATTATATAGTCTCTTAAAGGAAGATCCGATCCAACGGCAAAGTACGGTACACGAACATGAAGTAGAGAAAGATAGTAAGGATTGATAAAGAACGGAATACCTTTTTTTTCTGCATTTTTAAGTATTTTTATTGTATCCGGATCTAAGGAATTTCCAAGTAATTCGTTAAGGTCATCAGGATTCCTAACTGCAAAACTTAAATGGAATCTCCAATCATCCCACCACTCAAGAAGTTTTAAAAATTTTTGCTCATGAGATAACTCATAATCAAAACTGAACCGCTTACTCGAATATTTGCCTGCATCTATCCATTTAATAATTATATTTATTATCCTCTCTTTATTCTCCTCATAAAGGCGTATAATTCGGGGATCAAGCCCCGATACGTGTCTGTTCATCCACTCCTGCAATTTTTTTATCGTTGGCTTTTTAGGACTTATTTCTCCCCGAAACTGTCTAAATAGCATTAGCATATCTTCATAGAAATCCGGCTTTGCTCCACCTGTTCCATACGTTACTCCCAACCATATTAACTTAATAGGATTACTTATGGCTTTTTTCCCTCTCAAATTGAGATCAACAAACTCTCTTCCTGCGTTTTCTATGTAATCAAGGATTCTTATAGCAGCAATATCTTTACTCTCAATGGAACTCATAAGCTTCCCGATATTCTTTTTCTTCACAAAGTAATCGTACGCTTTCGGGTTCTTCTTGAGTTCATCCAAAGCAAGATTCCTTACTCCGACAAGGGCTTCAGTCTCATTTCTTGCACTTCTCATTATATAATTTAATTGTTTGTTTTCATCTAACAATTGATTAAGCAACTTGTGAGATTTTACCGTAATTGCAATCTTATCAAGATTTTTCATATCATTCATTAGTTGTTCCTCATATTAACTATATACTAAATCATATCCGTTTTCATATCAAGAAGAGATTTTCTTTAACATGATTAAAAAACGGGTGGGATTACTTAAATTAAATCAGATCAAGCTTGTTCAAGTAAAGCCAAAGTCAGTATAGGTAAAATCAAATCGGAATCACCGCCGGTACACAAAACCGAAATCTCATTCGAAGAATTCATATCTTCCATACCTCTTTTTACAGAACAATCTTCAATTTCACCTAAAGTACAAATGGAAAACTTTTTAATTCGGAATCCACTTTCCATGCAAAATCCAATAGAATTAGTTAAGATATTCAAACCGTTCTTATCCATATTGATTGAAATATAGATTCCGTTATTAATAAGTTTGGACATTATGGAAGAATACATAATAAAATCTCTGTCAAGAAGATTACCGAATATTCCTCCGTCAAAATTTTTGTGATAATGCAGCTTGTTAGTTCCTATGGTCGAGTGAAGTATAACGGGGATGTTTAATCTGTATCCGTTTGCAATAATACTGTATTTGTTGAATTTAAATTTTGCACCTTCAAGATATTCCCCTACCGCTTCTCCTGCACCCGTACCCTTTCTATTACCTTCTTTAAATGCTATGTTAAGAAAAAGACCGGTCTCCTCAGCTATTCCGCAACCGGCAAACCTCCCTTTTTCAGTATTTCTATAATCTATAAAATTCCCCGAAAGAGAAAGTTCAAAATCTTTAATAAGAAAATCTTCATCAACGGAAATAGCAGATATCCATCCACGATGCATAAGATCAATAATAAGAGGGGACAGCCCTTTATCAATAACTTCCGATCCAATAGAGAAAAATATGGGATATCCGCTTTTTCGTGCAAATCGCATCCTTTTTACAAGTTTTTGGAAATCATTTTTATCAGTTGATTTATAACTTGACCCGATAATAGATTTCAACCCGAAACCGGAAGAGTAAGATTTGAAAATTTTCTCTTTATCAAACTCTTTTTTCTGTTTTTCAAGAGTAAGATTTTCATCTTTAATTTTCTTTAAGAGTGGAAATTTTGAATATGTCACTTTGATTTATTTACCATACGTGAATACTTTATAATATATTCCACTGCACTATAAATGGTTAAAAAAACCGCTATGTAAAGAATGTACGTCCCTATCTTATGGATACTTTCAGGGTTCGGAAGTTTTCTATAGATAATAAATATTGAAATAGCTACTATTTGAAAAAGTGTTTTACCTTTTGCAATACCGGAGGCGGAAAAAGAATACTCATGCATATAAAAATAGAATCTGAAAGCTGTCATAAATATTTCTCTTATAATTATTAATGAAGCCGCCCATGTTTCTATTTCTCCAAGAGCAACAAGAGCAACTAATGCCGCTGATATTAAAAGTTTATCGGCAATCGGATCAAGGAATTTACCCAGTTCGGTAACCTGATCATATTTTCTTGCTATATAACCGTCAATTGCATCCGAGAATGAGGCAAAAAGGAATACGGCAAAAGCTATGATTTCCTTATTTTCCATTTTCGTAAGGAGAATTACAATAAATATCGGGACAAGCAATATCCTCAACAGAGTTATTATGTTCGCTTTGCTCATATAGTATTTTATAGGTTAATTTTAAAAAAATCAATTTTCCCGAACATTTCTCCAATAGTTATATTTAAATGTGTACAAAAATCAAAAATAATATAACTTAGAGTATCATTCAAAAATATCCTGAATTATGAATTGAGAATTTCTCCAGTTCGGAGCAACCTTAACAAAAAGATCAAGAAAAACTTTTTTGTCAAAATATTCTTCAAGTTCTTTTCTTGAATCTTCTCCGATTTTTTTAAGCATTGTTCCTTTTTTCCCAATAATTATTTTCTTTTGTGATGTTTTTTCAACAAAGATTGTTGATCTGATATAGATTACATTGCCGCGATCTTTTATTTCATCGGTCTTAACAAAAGTTGTATAGGGAAGTTCCCCTTTTGTCTGATTGAGAATTTTTTCCCTTATAAGTTCGGAAATATAAAATTTTTCCGATTGAACGGTAAATTCCTCTTCGTCATAAAACAAAATGTTGCTTTCCGGAATATATTTAAAAATTAATTCTTCAAGAAGATCAATATTTATCTTTTTTAAAGCCGATATGGGAACAATCTCTTTCCATGCAAAAAGATCTTTCATTGAGTTGATCTTTTCAAGAGATTTTTCTTTGGCAAGTTTATCAATTTTATTTATTATGAGAAAAACATTTTTTTTATCTTTAAGCAAAGATATTATGAAATCATCATCCTCTCGACTGGTGATATCCACAAAGTATAGGATAAGATCCGCATCCATGAGAGAATTATGAACATCTCTCATCATCTTTTGATTAAGACTATACTCGGGTTTGTGTATCCCGGGAGAATCAAAAAAAACTATCTGCCCTCTTTCTGTTGTATGAATTCCTAATATTTGACGACGAGTTGTCTGCGGTTTATCGGAAACAATAGAAACTTTAGTATCAAGAATCGAATTGAGAAATGTGGATTTCCCCGCATTTGTCCTTCCGATCAAAGCTACATAACCTGAATTTTTATTTTTTTTCATGAAATATTTTCACCTTCAAGATTCTGTTTTTTTCGATTTCCAAAACCTGAAAGATACGGTCGTGTATAGTAATCTTTTCATTTTTTCTCGGTATTTTACCCAATTTAAAACTTAAAAGCCCTGAAACCGTCTGAAAATCTTCATCTTCTTCAATATCAATTCCCGTAACATCTTTCAGCTCACATATATCCGTATCCCCTTTAACAAGATAACAATCGGTTCCTTTAACTATCTGTTCAACATCTTCATCATATTCATCCTGAATTTCACCGACTATTTCTTCAATAATATCTTCCATTGTCACAACACCCGATACTCCGCCAAATTCATCAACAACTACTGCGAATTTCTGTTTCGATCTCTGAAGTTCCTTTAAAAGTTCAAGAATTCTCATACTTTCCGGTATAAAAAAAGGTTTCCTTAATAATTTTAATATGTCGAAATCATGCTGATTCCAGTAATTAAAAATATCCTTTGCCAAAATTATTCCGATTACATTATCAATCTTATCGGAAATAACAGGATATCTCGATTTTTTATTTATCTTAATAATTGATAATAAATCCGATATTTTTGAATCTTTACTAACATATATCATATCAACACGCGGTGTCATGATCTCCTTAACAAGAGTATCTCCAAATTCAAGAATACTTGCTATCATCTCCGCATCTTCCTGCTCAATTACACCCTCTTTAGTCCCCTCTTCAATAAATACTTCAAGTTCTTTATCGCTAAGATCATCTCCGTCTTGAGAATCATCTTCTGTTTTTCTTTTAGTAAAAAATGAAAATACAAAATTTACGGGAGAAAAGAAACATTCTGGGATAATACGCAGAAAAATAAGCTTTTCAAATAAAAACTCCTTGTGAAAAGAAGCTATTATGAATATAAGAAAATCAAATATGAGGATAAACATAATCAGCAGCAATACTATGAGTAGAAATGTGTTTGAAAACAGTTCCGAGAGTAGGAGAAACGAGGAGATAAAAAGTGAAAGTTTTAGAAAGAACGAAAATGATTGAAATGAATTAAGTATTTCATCATAATTATTTACAAGATCTTCCGTGATCATTTTTTTATTTGTTTCTTCAATAAATCCGGCTAAAGACACTTTTGAGAAGCTTTTAAAACTAATTTCCAGTAAATAGAACAACACCGTTGTTAAAAAAAGCAAGCCATAAAAAACAAATCTCATATTAACTGCCTTGAAACGGTCATTTTAAATTTATACTTCCGGAAATCCAAGACAACAAATTCACATTTAATACACATACTTAAAACGGATTCTATCATAATGATAAAGATAAATGAAATATTTTCTTTTTATTAATGGCAAATATTATGGGAGAAATATTACTAATTTATACATTCTTAAATTGACATTCACTGGAAATAAAGTTATAAACAGTATCAACATGTGCGGAGTAATAGGAATATTCGATAACGATGAAGTTGTAACGAAATTGTATGGTGCCATGCTTACAATTCAACACAGAGGGCAGGATTCAGCCGGAATTTTGACTTACGACGGGAGGTTTCATTTAAAAAAAGGAAATGGTCTTGTCGATGAGATTTTTGATCAGAGAAATATTTCCAGATTAACCGGAAATGTCGGACTGGGTCATACAAGGTATCCTACAATCGGAGAAGGATCGGTAGAGGATTCACAGCCGTTCTGGGTCAATACCCCTTTTGGTATTGCCGGTACACACAATGGAAACGTAACCAATTTTGAAGAGTTAAAAGATGATTTGACAAAAAAATCTTTCAGAGTAATAAATTCAAATTCGGATATGGAAGTAATACTAAACGTTTTCGCAGAATACCTCGAACGTCTTAAAATAAAAGATATTACTCCCGAAATAATTTTTAAATCTATCAGACACATATATAAGAAAATAAGAGGTAGTTATTCTGTTGTATTTTACATTGCAGGAAAAGGCATGGTCGGATTTAGAGACCCTTACGGATTAAGACCGCTCCTTTTCGGTACCAACAGAGATAAACTTGTCCCATCTTATGCATTTGCTTCGGAAAGTGTTTCTCTTGATGTTATGGGATTCAATGAAATTGAAGATCTGGAACCCGGTTCCGCAATTTTTATTGATAACAATAAAAGAGTGTTTAAGAAACGCATTTTAAAGAAACCTCACAGACCTTGTATATTCGAATACATATACTTCGCAAGACCGGATTCTTATCTTAATAAAATTAATGTTTATCAATCCAGAGTTGAGCTCGGAAAAGCTATCTCAAAAAAAGTTAAAGGTCTTGATATTGATGTCGTAGTCCCTATTCCCGACTCTTCAAGGGCAGCCGCAATTGAAATAGCAAGGATTCTAAAGCTTAAGTATAGAGAAGGTCTTGTAAAAAACAGATATATAGGCAGAACATTTATTATGCCCGGAAACGAGCAGAGAAAGAAATCAATCAACAATAAACTTAATCCGATAGGAGAAGTTTTTCAAAATAAAAATGTTCTTCTCGTAGATGACTCGATTGTAAGAGGCAACACATCAAGATCAATTGTTCAAATGGTCAGAAATGCAGGAGCAAAGAAAGTATTCTTCCTCTCATATTCTTCACCTCTTACAAACCCATGTGTTTACGGAATAGATATGCAAAGGAAACAGGAATTTATTGCTACAAACGCAACTCCCGACCAAATTGCAAATAAAATAGGTGCCGACAAGGTAATTTACCAAGATCTTGATGATATGGAAAGAGCGGTAAGGGTTCAAAATAAAGATATCAAATCATTTTGTAAGGCTTGTTTCACCGGTATTTATCCAACGGGTGACGTTTCAAGTGAAATGTTAAGAAAGATTGAGAATGAGAGAGATACATCAAAAAATAATATGGGGGAAGTGAATTAGTTTTTTCATGGAATCTGTTTTTGAACTCACAGGAGACCTTATCGATAGGTATCTAATAGACCTCCTCTCCTTTTTACTGAAATCCGATCATGACAGCTACATCCTGAGTATTAAAGCCAATAAAACCGATAATTTAAGCACAAAAAAGATAAGTGTAAAGAAGAACAAAATTATTTTTATTTATTCGGAAAAACCCGAGGATAGATTTATTGAATTTGTTAAGAATAACACCGATATTGAAGAAAAAAATCTAAAAAAAGCGGAAATATCATCTCTTGAAAGAAAGATCCGGCTCGGAAAAGCATTAAACGAGCTTGGACTAATTGATTATACAATGCTTTGGAAACTTGTTTACGATCATCAAAAGACACTACTTGATGAAATCGTCGGAATAAATTCCGGTGAATATAACGTTGATGAGAGGACATACGAATCGTCTGAAAATATCAGATTGGATATTCCGATAGAAAATTTTATTCTAAATAATATCCGGAAAATTAATTCAGAGGATATGCTAAATAAACACTTTAGCATTGGAGAAAAAATTTTTTTGATTGGGAAAGACCCGATATCGAATGTGGAATTGGAGCCTTATGAAAAACATATCCTTGAACTTTGTTTTTTGTATAAAAATATAGATAGAATCCTTGAAAAAAGCGAACTCAGCAAATCCGACACATTAAAGTATTTACATTTTTTCTATTTAATAGGTATTCTTTCAGATAAAAAAAACCTTGAAAAGCAAAATAATGTTTCCGGTGACGGTTTGGCAAGCATTTCATTTAGCTCTTACGAAGAAGCACTAAAACACTATAATGTTAAATATACGATGATTTACAAAATTTTATCAAAAGAGATCGGTCCGATTGCAATTTCAATACTCTCAAAATCCATTGACGATATAAGAGACAATCTCCCTGTATTTCTAAAAGGAGCGGAAATAGGGAAAAATGGTGCTTTGGTAGAGAAAAAAGTATTAAAAAAAGTCTGGTATCATGATTATGAAACATACAGTGCAGAGTTCGTAAGAGGACTTGAGGAACTTTTATACGCACAAATATTTGCAGTAAAAAAGAATCTTGGTGTCTACTATGAAAATCAAATATTAAAATGGCTGAAAGGAATAGGAAACTAACTTTAAAAAAATACCAAGCAATTTTTCTCGCTATAATTTTTCTTATATTTTTTCTAACTTTTTTGTAAAAATATTATGAATTTAATTATACAGGTGCTGGGACCGACCGGTGTCGGTAAATCACAATTATCCGTTTTTCTATCGAAAAAACTGAACGGTGAAGTTATTTCCGCTGACTCTGTTCAAGTGTATCGAAGATTCGATATCGGTTCGGCAAAAATATCGGAACAAGAAAAAATGGGAATCCCGCACCACCTAATAGATATTCTCAGCCCTTTGGATCGGTTTAATGTCAATAACTTTATTGAACTTGCTTTCCTGAAAATCGTTAAAATCACAAAAACAGGTAAATTACCAATAGTCTGTGGCGGTACGGCACTCTATTTGAGAGGAATGATCAGAGGAATTTTTGAGGAATCCGACAGAAATAGGATTTCAAGGAGCAAAATACTTGAAATTGGAAACACCAAGGGTTTTTTATATTTATGGAAAAGACTGGAATCAATAGATAAAAAATATGCCGAAAAGATCGGTAGAAATGATAAAAAAAGGATAATAAGAGGTCTTGAAATATATTACAATAACGGAATAATCCCAAGCAACATATCAAGTGTTACAAAATCTCCTTTTAAAAACTATAATTTTATTAGAATAGGTTTGAAAATCCCAAGAGAAATAATGTATGAGAGGATCAACAACCGTGTCGATAAAATGATTGAGGATGGACTTGTTAATGAAGTGATAACGCTTCGTAATCTTTACGGAATTTCTTGTCCGCCAATGAGTTCCATCGGATATAAAGAGATAAACATGTTCATTGATAAAAAAATTGATTTTATTTCAGCTGTAGAATTGATAAAGCAGCATTCACGAAACTTTGCAAAAAGACAGATGTCATGGTTTCGGGGAGAAAATGATATTAACTGGTTTGATCCTGAAAAAAAATCCGATATCTTAAACTTTATTTCAGAGAGGATTGTTGAGCTTTCCTGAGAAAGTTTTTATAACGGGGTTATTTCCAAATAGTGTAAAAATCCATGAGATGAAAACTATACTTGATGAGGCTATATCGCTTATTGAAACTGCCGGAGGACTTTTCTCGGGACATCTGATTCAGCGAGGAAGAAAACCGGATAAAAGTCTCTTTATAGGGAAAGGCAAAGTTCAGGAAATAAATAATCTTTTAATTGTCGAAGAGGTTGATTTAATTCTGTTTCTAAATAAACTTTCTAATGTTCAACAGAGAAATTTGGAAAATTCGCTTCAGATCAAAGTCATAGATAGAACAAGACTGATTCTTGATATTTTTGCATTGAGAGCAATATCACTTGAAGGTAAACTTCAGGTTGAACTTGCACAACTGCTATATTTATTACCGAGATTGACCGGAAAAGGAGTTGAACTATCCAGGCTTGGAGGAGGTATAGGAACGCGAGGGCCGGGTGAGACCAAACTCGAAACAGATCGCCGATTAATAAAAAAAAGGATCTCAATAATAAAAGATAAATTAAAAAAAGTAAGAAACAACAAAAAACTTCAAAGGAAGAGAAGAAAATTAAGTCCCGCACCTATAGTTTCTCTGGTCGGATATACTTCATCGGGTAAATCAACATTATTCAATCTTTTAACTAAGGAAAACACTTTTGTTACTAAAAAACTTTTCTCCACATTGGACACACTTGTCAGGAAAGTAAATCTAAAAGATGACAACGGGGATTATTACTTCCTTTTGTCCGATACGGTCGGATTTATAAGAGATATGCCGGAGGAACTCTTAACCGCATTTTACAGTACATTGGAAGAAATTATTGAATCCGACATTATTCTTTTATTATCGGATATTTCAAATCCCGATCATGAAGATCAAATTTCCGAAGTATATAAAGTCTTAAATAAATTAGACATTAATAAAGATAAGATAATGTTGGTTTATAATAAGATAGATAATATAAAGGATGGAGAAGATCTGGTAAAAGATGGGGTAAATAAAGTGGGAAAAGAGGTTTATATATCCGCAAAAAATGAAATAGGGATTCAAAACCTTAAAAAGAAAATATTTAATAAATTTTTTAGAACTTACGATAAATTTTTATTTTCCGTGGACAAATCCGATAAAAAAATCAATAATATTGAAAAATGGGCGATAGTAACGAATAAATCATATAATGGAGATAAAATTGATTTTGAAGTTTTGTGTGACAGAGAAAAAATGTTAATATTTCTTAGTGGCAACGAGGAGAATTAAAATGAAACGACATTCCATTGCTATTTTATTGGTACTGGTGGTCTTAACCGGATGTGTTACAAAAAAAATAAAATATGATGTAGATATCCCTGAAATGGACAATAAGGGGTATAGTGATGAATTTTTCAAGGAAGGCTGGGAACAGTTGAAAATCGGGAAAATTGATCTGGCTTATGAAAAATTCAAGGAAAGCAACTCAAAAGATTACAAGCTTTACAATGCGTTCGGTTATGTATATTTATTAAAAAACAAACCTTCCAACGCCTTAAGAAATTTTAAGAAATCTCTAAAACTTAAAGAAGACAATGTTCAAGCGGAATACGGACTTGCAATGATAAGAGAGATCGGAAATGATATTAAGGGTGCATTTAAAATCTATTCCGAAATCATTTTAAAATATCCCGATAGTGAATGGGCAAAAAAAAAATACAAATTGATAAAAGACAGGGAAACTAAAATACATCTGGAAAATGCAGAAAAATATTTAATGGCAAACAAAGATGAAAACTATATAAAAAGTCTTAAACTTGCTTCCGAATATTCACCTGAAAAAACCGAATTGAAGGTAAAAATAGGTGAATATTATTACAACAAGAACAATTTTGAAAAAGCTTCAGAATATTTTGAATATGCTCTTGAAAGCAATCCTGAAGATATTGAGATAATGAGAAAACTTGCAGGTTCTTATGAAAACGGAGAAAATATTAACTCCGCAATTATTATTTATAAAAGACTATTAAACCTGCTTCCGGAGGACCTTTCAATAACAAACAAAATTAACGACCTTAAAATCAAATTTCAGGAAATTGATTTACCTGTTAAATTCAAAGATATTTTCTTCAAAGATAACATTAACAGAGAAGAACTTGCCGCACTAATAGGACATTATTTCAAGAAATATCTATTTTTTGAAGGACAACCAGTAATTTTGACGGACATTAAAGGATCATTCGCAAAAGATCATATAATAAAGGTATGCTCTTCAGGAATTATTAAGGGGAGTCCCAATCACAGATTCAATCGTTTCAAATTAATAACCCGTGCATTTTTCTCAACGGTGGCTACTTCTTTACTAAAATACCTAAAAGAGAAAAGCGGCTTAGAATTATATTTTACTCCATTAGTTAACAAACCGGAGCCGACTGATATTTCACCTCTTCACAAAGATTATAAAAAAATTATGTTTCTGTTGAATTCACAGATCCTTTATCTTGACGACGAAGGTAATTTCAATCCGACCGAACAGATATCTCCTTCCGATGTTATGATATCACTAAGAAAAATTCTTAAAAGCATACCGGAATAATTTTAAGAATATTTTGGGAGAATCGGATACTCTAAATTTACTTTATCCTTATTAAATGATACAATTTTCCCCGTGGAAAAGTTGAATAACATAGCAATAGACGGCCTTATCAGAACCGGAAAAACAGAACTTTCAAGAATTATTGCAAAGGAATTTGATGCAAAACTTATCATTGACGACAAAAAAAATCCTTTTATTGATGAGTTCTACGAATCGTTATCCGATAATGATAGCAGTTTGGGTTTAAAAAATCAGTTAATCTTTTTACTTAACAGATATACTCAACAAATGAGTTTAAAACAGAAGGGACTTTTCCATAAAGGTAGTGTCAGTAATTACCTTTTTTTTCGTGAAGCAATTTACTCACACGTTGTCCTCAACGATGAAGATATTGAAATATATAAGAGAATTTATAGTATCTTATCTGAAAAAATTATAGTTCCCGACCTGGTAGTATATCTTCAAGTATCATTTTCAGAGATGATAAACAGGATTAAGAAATCCGCCAACAATCATGAGAAAAGTGTTCCTCAAGAGTATTGGAGAGAACTTTTTGAAGCTTACAATTACTACTTTTTCAACTACAGAACATCACCTTTGCTTGTGGTAAACGTTGAAAAAATAGATATGAATAATGAAAACGATATATCAAATTTAATAAACGAGATAAGAAATCATGAAAAGGGGATAAAGTATTATGCTCCACTCTAAAAAAAAAACGATCCCTTATATAAAGAAAAAAAAATCCGAAGGTGGAATAACAGCCCTTACCAGTTATGATTATCCGACAACAAAGATTCTGTCAGATGCGGGAATAGACCTAATTCTCGTCGGAGATTCTCTCGGAATGGTACTTCATGGAAAAGATAATACACTTGAAGTTACAATAGAAAATATAATATATCATTCCTCTATGGTAAGTGCGGCAAAACCGGATTCTGTAATCGTGGCCGATATGCCGTTCGGATCATACCACTCGGATGAAAAAGAGGGTGTTAAAAATGCTATCAGACTGATAAAAGAGGGGGGAGCCGAAGCTATAAAACTTGAAGGCGGAAGAAATAGATTTGGTGTAATCAAAGCCATTCTAAAAAGCGACATTCCGGTTCTCGGACATCTTGGACTTACTCCGCAATCGATAAACCGTACAGGTGGATTTAAAGTTCAAGGAAAGATCAGGAAAAAGGCTAAAGAAATTATTGAAGACGCCATTGAGTTGGAAAGACTTGGAGTTTTTGCAATTGTATTGGAATCAATACCGGCGGAACTTGCTGAAAAAATAACAGAGAAGTTGAATATCCCTACGATTGGTATAGGAGCGGGTGCCGGGTGTGACGGACAAATACTTGTATTCCACGATCTTGTCGGATTTACGAATTTATATTTACCAAAATTTGTAAAAAAATATGCAGATGTTTATTCCGAAATGGTAGACGCAGTAAAAAATTATATAAAAGATACGAAAAACAAAAAATTCCCCGGTCCTAATGAATCATATTATTTAAACAAAAATATAGATGAGTTTTTAAATGGAAACTATAAAAAAAATAGATAAACTTAAAAAATCACTTATCGGAAAAAGAGAAGGAACGATAGGTTTTGTACCGACGATGGGATATCTTCATAAAGGTCATGAAGAGTTAATAAAGAAATGTAAAAATGAAAACGATACTTCTGTAGTTTCTGTTTTTGTTAATCCGATACAATTCGGAAAGGGAGAAGATTTCAAAGAATACCCGAGAGATCCTAAAAGGGATTCGGATATCATGAAAAATCTTGGGGTGGATTACCTTTTTTGCCCTGAAATTAAGGAAATTTACCCGAAAGGATACAAAACATACGTTAATGTTAAAGAATTTGATAAGGTTTTATGTGGAAAAAAGAGGATAAACCATTTTGAAGGTGTCGCTACAATTGTTTTAAAGTTTATCAATATCATATCTCCGGATACTATTTATTTCGGAAAAAAAGATGCTCAACAACTAATTATTATTAAAAAAATGGTTAACGACCTAAATTTAAATACGGTTGTCAGAAGTGTTGATATTAAAAGAGACCTAAACGGTCTTGCACTCTCTTCAAGAAATACTCTCCTTTCGGAATCAGGGAAACTGTCTGCGTTGAAACTTTCACAATCATTAATGTATGTCAAGGAAAAAATACTGAACGGACAATTATCGGAAGTAAAAGAAATTAAAGACATTATAAAGAGAAATATTAGTAAAGAAAAAGGAATTGACATAGAGTACATAGAAGTCTTATCCCTGAAAAATCTCACTGAATTAAAAAAAGTCGATTTAAACAATACAATTATTGCATTGGCTGCATCCGTTGAGAATGTGAGGCTGATTGATAATTTAATTTTAGGAGAAATTTAAATGATGATCCCATTTTTAGTATCCAAGATACATCGTGCTACCGTCACTTCAACCGACAAAAACTATAACGGTAGTATCTCAATTGATTCTTACTTAATGGATAAAGCCAATTTAAAAGAATTTCAGAAAGTGGAAATTTATAATATCAACAATGGGAACAGATTCGCTACCTATGTAATTCCCGCTAAAAGTAAAAGCGGTATAATAACCATTAACGGTGCAGCCGCTCATCTCGTTAACATCGGAGACAAGATTATTATTGCAGCCTACGCTCTTATTGATGAAAAGGAGCTTGAGTTAGTAAAACCGTCTATAGTATTGATGAAAGACAATAATTGTGTTGATGAATAAAAACGAATATGTTTTTTAGGAGAATAATAAATGAATGAAATAATTGATGATATTTCCGACAAAATATTTCTTAAAGAACTAAGGAAAGAGTTTATTGATACTGTTAATAAAAACATAAGTAAGCTTACCGATTTTTATAATTCGGGTTCTTATCCAGAGATGCGGGCAATTATTCACGATTTTAAAGGTACCGGCGGGGTATTCGGTTACGATAGAGGTGCAGAAATAGCCGGAAAATTGCTCAAGTCCATTGACAGTAATGAAAACAAACAAAAATCGGAATTATGCCTTCTATTTATTAATTATCTTAATAAGGTGGTTTTAAAGGAGAAATCAGAAGAAAATGGATAAAATACTTGGATTAGGAAATGCACTTGTTGATCTTCTTATGGTAGTTGATGATAATTTTGTTAAATCTCTATCTTTTGAAAAAGGGAGCATGAATCATGTTGATTTGAATTTTGCAAAAGATATTTTAAAAAGATCCGAATCTTTCAAAAAGAGTCGAGTAACAGGAGGATCTGTTGCAAATACCATTAACGGATTATCAAAGCTTAACGTCAATACCGGTTATATAGGAAAAATAGGTGATGATGAGTTTGGAAGATTCTTTAGAGACGAAATGATAAAAAACGGAATTACACCCAATCTTTTCACCGGTAAACAAGGAACCGGAACTGCAATATGTATGATTTCCGATGATTCGGAAAGAACATTTGCAACTTATCTTGGTGCTGCAATTGAATTAACAAAAGAGGATCTCATTCTTGATCTTTTCAAAGATCACTCTTATTTTTTCTTTGAAGGATATCTTGTTCAGAATCATGAATTGGTTGAAAAATCACTCCAATTGGCGAAACAATCGGGATTAAAAATTGCAATTGACCTCTCAAGTTTTAATGTTGTTGAAGAAAATCTCAACTTTCTAAAAGAATCAATATCAAAATACGTGGACATTGTTTTTGCCAATGAGGATGAGGCACTCTCCTTTACAGGAGAAAAAGATCCTGAAAAAGCCGTTTTAAGTATATCGAAATTTTGCAATACTGCGATTGTTAAAATCGGATCAGAAGGCTCACTAATAATTGATAAGAAAAAAATCAGATATAAAATTGCTCCCTATAAAGCAAATCCTGTCGATACAACCGGAGCCGGAGATTATTATGCCGCCGGTTTTTTTTACGGATTAAGTAAAAAACTACCTGTTGAAAAATGTGGGAAAATCGGATCACTTATTGCATCAAAAGTTGTTGAAGTGGTCGGAGCCGGACTTCCGAACGACAAATGGGATGAAATTAAAAACGAAATAAAAACAATTATTTAGAAGAGTTACTCTATCCGAGAACCTTTTCAAGTTCGTTTTTAAGCATCGGAACAATCTTAAAAAGATCTCCGACCAATCCATAATCGGCTTTTTTGAAAATAGGAGCTTCGGGATCCTTATTGATAGCTACAATAATTTTAGAAGTTTTCATACCTACAAAATGTTGTATTGCTCCTGAGATTCCGCAAGCAATATAAAGTTTGGGGTTAACTACTTTCCCTGTTTGACCAATCTGCATGCTATACGGGGCAAATTCCGAATCAACCGCTGCCCTTGAAGCTCCGATACCGGCATTAAGAACCTTTGCAAGCTCTTCCAATATTTTAAAATTATCCTTCTCCTTCATCCCTCTTCCACCGGAAACTATTATATCTGCATCCATAAGGTCAATACTTTTTGACTCTGATTTTTTTACACTCAGAATAGTAGATTTTTTAAAATCGGAAATTGATTTTTCGATTATCTCAGGAGATCCCGAATCAAAATTCTCCACCGAAAAAACATTAGGTCTCAGTGTAACAAGTTTAACACCACTTGAAATCTCTATCTCTTTTAATAATTTTCCTGAATATACCGGTTTTGTAGCTATATTACTATTAAAGTCAAACTTAACACAATCATTTACCAAAGAACAATCGTCAAGTTTTCCAGCAATTCTCGGAAAAATCTCTTTTGCTTTAAACGAATATGAACCAAACAAATACTCCATATCCTGCTCTTTAATTATTTCACTTATTGTTTTTGCAAATGAATCCGGATGAAATCCAATATCTTCACCCTTCACATTGACCAACTTGTCAAATCCCTTAATATCGCCCGACAACTCACCGATATCGTTAGAAAAAACAATACCGATGATTGTATTATCCGATGCCTTTGCAAGAGTAACCGCTTCATTCACATTTTTCTTAACCTTCCCGTCCTTTAATTCGATGTATATTCCTATATTTGACATATTGATCTCCTATAATACCTTAACTTCATCTTTCAAAACCCTAACAAGTTCTTTTACCATCTCTTCAGGTTCACCCTCTATAATCTTTCCCGGGGCTTTTTCCGGTGGAGCAAAAAGTCTTTTGGATACGGTTTTATTCTCTTTTGAAATATCACTAAAATCCGAAGGATTTACTTTTTTCAGAGGAATTTTCTTTGCTTTCATTATCCCCATCAACGAAGCATATCTCGGTGTATTTAAGACTTTTGAAGCTGTAACCATACAAGGAATCTCCATCTCTATCGTTTCAATATCACCGCCCTCTATTTCTCTTTGAACGTTTACTTTATCCCCGTCAAGTTTAAATGCTGTTATATTTGTCGTTATAGGCATATCAAGATATTCCGACACTAAAATATGAGTTTGATTTGAATCATCATCAATAGCCTGTTTTCCTACAAAAATAATTGATGGATCAGACTCCGTTTTAATCGTTTCCGCAAGCAACTTAGCTCTTGTCGATACATCGATATCATCATCACATTCAACGTGAATTCCATTATCCGCTCCCATTGCAAGTGCACTTCTAAGAGCACTTTCCACCCTTATGGGTCCAAGAGTTACCACGTTAACTATAACACCCTCCCTACTTTCCTTAAGTTTAAGAGCCTCTTCAAGAGCATATTCATCATAAGGGCTGATTATCCATTTGATATTTTCCTCATTAATGGAATTTCCTTCTTTAAGTGACAGCACGGCTTCCGTATCTGGAACCTGCTTTATCAGAACAAATACATTCATTTTATCCTCCGGATTTGAAATACTTTATATCGGAAATCGCTCAATTTGTCAATATTTAGAATCCGTTTCAGATGTAAAAAATCATTGATCCCACTATTGATTCCTTCCTCAGTTTCGACTATAATATTAAAAAAGGCGGTGTAGCTCAGGCGGTAGAGCAGTCGGCTCATATCCGATATGCCGGGGGTTCAAATCCCTCCACCGCTATTTTTATATATGAAATATTTATACTCTCTCTTTTTTGAAAATATAAAAAAAAACAACCTTATCAAAAAAGGCGATACGGTACTTTCCGCATTCTCAGGAGGAAAAGATTCCGTAACTCTACTTGTTCTATTAAAAAAACTCCAAAACGATATAGATTTCAAGCTAAAAGCTCTTTATTTCAATCACAACCTAAGAAAAGATTCGGATAAAGAAGAAGAGTGGGTTGAATCATATATTAAAACAATGGATAATATAGAGTTGGTCAAAGGAAGCTCCGATGTGAAAACTTTTAAAGAGAAGAACAGGATTAATCTCGAAAATGCCGCCTCTATCTTAAGGTATGATTTTTTTAATGATTCATCCAAAAAATTCACTAATCCGAAGATAGCAACCGGACATTCAAGATCGGATCTTTCCGAAACTTTCTTTATCAAACTCTTTAGAGGAAGCGGTTTGCAGGGGTTGAGCGGAATATTCGGATTCAAAAACAAAAAGATTATCAGACCACTTTTAATTTTCTCCAAATCCGAAATACTGGATTTCTTAAAAAGATCTAATCTAAAGTTCTATTCCGATCCTTCAAACAAAATCGATACATTCCTCAGAAACAATATACGGAATAACCTTATTCCTGAAATTGAAAAGATAGAACCGGAAATTGACAAACGTATATATCGTACGGTTTCAATAATTCAGGAAGAGTATGAATTCTTCAGAAAACTTTCCACAGACTTTTTATCTGCTAATCTGATTTGCAACAAAATTTTGCCTGTCTCCAAATTACTTTCGGAACCGTTAGCACTTAGAAGACATATAATAAGAGAATTTATTAGAATTCTTAAAGGAAATCTTCTCAACATTAATTTTTATCATATTGAACAACTTGCAAATAGTAGTGGAGAAAGCAAAGGGATCTCCATTCCTGGATTGACCGTTGTAAAGAAGAAAGGATTTATGTACGAAAAAAAAATAAATATTCATAACTACCGGTATGAGATTGAAAAAGAAACAGCAATCAATATTAGAGAAATATGCTCTAATATAGTGATTTCATCAACGGAGGAATTCGTAAAACCTACGACTAATTTTGAAATTATAATTCCTGCTAAAAAAATAATTTATCCCGTTGTAATTAGAAATCCGCTTTCAATAGATAAATACATAAAAATAAATTCCGATATACACCAAAAGGTATTTGAAATGATAAGATATTACGGAATTCCTGCCGACATTAGGAACCTTCTCCCTGTAATAATAAATGGGAATAACGAACCTATCTGGGTATGCGGATCACCTTTATCCGATAAATATAAAGTTGAAAACTTTAAAAGAGGGAACTTCCTAAGAATAGAATTGATTTCACCTCTCATTCAAGCTTTGTAAGCTACTTTTCCTCCTGTTATTGTATAAATAATCGCACCTTCCCCTTCCCATCCGTCAAACGGGCAATTATTTGCCTTTGAAACAAATTCTTTCGCAGTTATTTTAAAAGATTTATTCGGATTAAATATTGTAAGATCGGCATGTGCTCCGGGTTTAACAACTCCCCTACCCTCAAGTCCAAGTATTTTGGACGGATTGGTTGAAAGAAGTTCAATCATCCTTCTCATACTTATTAAATTTTTATTAACCAATTTTTCAAAAATAACGTTAAACGATGTTTCCAGTCCTATGACTCCAAAAGGTGCATACTCAAATTCACTATCCTTTTCATCAAAAGTATGTGGAGCATGATCCGAAGCAATTGCATCAATCGTCCCGTCATTTAATCCTTTTATAAGAGCTTCCCTATCTTTTTCCGTTCTTAGAGGAGGCTTCATTTTATAAATAGGATTATAAGTTGTTATCGATTCTTCGGTTAAAAGAAGGTGGTGAGGAGTAACATCCGATGTCACATTAACACCCTTCTCTTTTGCATTCCTTATCAGATCAACCGATCCCGCAGTTGAAATATGTGTAAGATGAAGAATTGAATTTATCCTTTCCTGAAGGATTATATCTCTTGCAACTATCACCTCTTCAGCAGCAGCTAAAATACCCTTTAGACCGTATTTATATGAAATAAAACCCTCGTTTACCTGACCGTCTCCTGAAATCGAGTGATCTTCAGGATGCTCAATTATCGGGACATTTAGCATTTTTGTATACTCCAACGCTTTTCTGATAAGATCCGCACTCATAACACATTTTCCGTCATCTGAAAAACCTTTCGCCCCGCCCTCTTTTAAGTCTGCCATTTCTGTAATATCAACACCATCAAGACCTACAGAAATAGATGCTATGGGAAATACATTCACAGTACCAATCTCATGTGACCTTGAAATTATATATTCGGTAACCGATCTGTTGTCATTGACCGGAATAGTATTGGGCATACATGCAATAGAAGTAAAACCACCTTTTGCCGCTGCCAAAATTCCCGTCTCTATCGTCTCCTTATTCTCATGTCCCGGCTCTCTAAGATGGACATGCATATCAACAAATCCCGGACTAACAACACACCCTTCGACATCAATAATTTCTTTTATTTTCTCATCAGATATTTTTTTAGCAATCTTTTTAATCAGTCCCTTCTCAATAAGAATATCCGACTTCGAATCGTATCCCGACGACGGGTCTATTACACGTCCGTTCTTAATTAATAGGCTCATTGAAATCTCCTTTAAGCAGATAGAGTACTGCCATCCTTACGGCAATTCCGTTTGTAACTTGTTGAAGTATTACAGATTTGCTTGAATCGGCAAGTGTATTGTCTATCTCAACATCTCTGTTTAGAGGACCGGGGTGCATTACTATTGCAGAATCTTTCGCATTTAAAAAAATTTTCTTATTTATTGAAAAATACTTTCTGTACTCTCTGATAGACGGAAAATAATTTCCCGCTCCACGTTCACTTTGAACCCTGAGCATCATAACTACATCGGCACCTTTTATCCCTTTTTTTATATCATGATAAACATCAGCACCCATCTTTTCAAACTCTTTAGGGACCAAGGACGGAGGTCCTATTATGGCAACTTCATTCCCTATTTTCTTGTGAAGTAAAATATTGGACCTTGCAACCCGCGAATGTAATATATCACCTATTATGGCAACTTTAAGTCCTCTTATTGTCCCGAATACTTGTTTCATGGTCAAAGCGTCCAAAAGTGCTTGAGTGGGATGCTCATGAAATCCATCTCCGGCATTTACAATGGAAGATCCGGCAAATGTTGTCAAGTAATGCGGTGCACCCGATGCAGAATGCCTAATAACGATTATATTCGGATTCATCGCTTCGAGGGTAAGAACCGTATCTCTCAACGATTCTCCCTTTTTTAAACTTGAGACCGATGAATTAAAGTTGATCAGATCGGCACTCAGTCGTTTTGCGGCAATCTCAAAAGAACTTCTGGTCCTCGTCGAATTTTCAAAAAATAAGTTTACAACGGTCTTTCCTTTAAGAGCCGGTACTTTTTTTACATCTCTCGTTGAAATCTCTACAAATGATTCTGCTGTTTCTAATATTGTATCAATATCCTTCTCACTCAAATGATCTATACCGAGAAGATGATTCTGATTAAAGCTTAATTCGCCCATTTAAAACCTCGTCGGTTCCATTATCAGAACCTGATCTATATCATCAATCTCCTTTAGCATAACATTTACCCTTTCTCTCCTTGATGTAGGAAGGAACTTTCCTTTATAATCGGCTGATATGGGTAATTCTCTATGCCCTCTATCAATAAACACGGCTAACTGTACACTTGCAGGTCTACCGAGCTCAAAAATTGAATCCATTGCAGCCCTTATCGTTCTTCCGGTAAACAGCACATCGTCAATTAAAACAATGTCTTTATCTTCAACGGAAAATTTTATTTCCGTTTTTTGAATTATCGGCTGCTGTTCATGTTTGTGAAGATCATCTCTAAACAGTGTTATATCAAGGACACCCAAAGGTAACTCAACGCTCTCCATTTCATAAATTAACTCTTTTATCCTGTTTGCAACAAATACTCCTTTTTTTTGTATACCTATAAGAACCAAGTTTTCAACATCTCTGTTCTTCTCAAGTATTTCAACCGCCATCCTTTGAAAAGATCTCATCATTTTCTTTTCATCCATAATTTTAGCTTTGATTTTCTCTTCCATTATCTTCTCCTGGTAAAAATGAAAAATATCATTTAGATTACATTTTGTCAATAAAAACAGACACAGAAGATATTTAATATCTCCAATTCGGATACAATAACTTCTATAAAAAAATATTTATCTTAATTCAAAGGATCCTGTTGCAGCATATCGACATCTTCTTCATCATATCCAAGCCATTTCCAATCCAAAACTCCGTTTGGGTTGTGACAATTATTACAAGATAAAGCACCTTTAAGTCGAATAGCATGACTTATCTCCATCATTGCATCATTCGGGAGCCATCTTGCTTCAACCTTTTTATTGTTTAGGACATCATTGTATGCAGCTGAATTCCATCCGTCAACATCCATAAATGACATAAATTTATCCATCATATACACCTTGAACATCCATCCGTACATCATCTTCATCATAGGTTTTTTCATCTCCTCGGATGCCGCTCTCTCTGAATTTCCGGTTAAGTAATAGGTAGGAAGATTATACGGAACATACATTCCGCCAAACGGTCCTATATTCTGAAGATCAATATGCTGTCTTCCGTTAAATACTTTCATAGCGTACAATTTTGATGGTCTTCCCTTTTTTGCAATCGGTCTCATTACCTTTTCATACCACTTATTGTAATCATACCCCTCAAATTCAGGCCAAATCGTTTTGGGATTGTAAAATTTATACAGATTTTTCCCATTCGGATTATCACCGATCGGGTTTCCTAAAAATGTTGCATCCCCATTCCACCAAACATATTTGATTCCTTCTCCGGGCTTGGTTTTTTTCTCAATATCGCTGTAAACATATATTCCTTCATGCTCTTCATATTTGGAATTTTTAAAATCACGCTGAGTTGCATTGTCAGGATGTAATGAAGGTATGTGACAGGTTTGACAAGCAATTTTAGATGTATGTTCATTTAAGTATTCGGCAATCTCAACATTATTTTTATGAGGTGCCGAAGTATGACACTCCTCGCATGAGACTTCAACATTGGGAAGATCATTAGCCATCATAGTCGTAGTATGAGTCCCCTTAGCTATATAGTGTCCGGATGTCTTATGACATTCGATACAAGTTACTCCGGCTGCCGCATGTACATCCCATGAGGGTGAAAAAGGTGTACCCCTTTTAGATCCGGGATGAAGAACCCTGGGTCTTGTATGACCCGTATTTGTAAGACTTCCCATATAGGATTTATCCGCCTCATCAACATATATGTCTCCACCAAAGTTATGTTGGTGACATCTCAAACAATTTTGTGAATTCGGAGTAACAACCGCCATGGCTGCTTTCATGGAACGATCCTGCCCCCACCTCTTCCTTCCAGAAACATCTTCCACTACCTCTTTTTTGTTCATATCGTAAGAAACGGAGTGGCAAATGAGACAATCGATAGCATCTTTTTCAATTTGAAGAGGCTTGTACAGAGGCATTATATCACCGAGAGGAGCTTGATACTGTCCCCCGATATGACACTGCCCGCATCCTTCTGACATATTTTTCCCATTGTTTGTTTTCACCAGTTCACTCCAAGCTGTCATAGCAAAAGAACCTGGTTTTGGGCATGGTCTGTTGATTTTTCCCATTGCAAAATTATCTGCCAACTCACCGTTAAATCCATATACATTAGGATGCTTTTTTGAGTAAAATCTGTAATGGACGGAGGTTGTTATATTTTGCATTAAATCAACACTCTTCTCTTTTCCGGTTCTCGGATCCTTTACGGTTATTTCTTCATGACATTTAAGACAAGTTTTCGGTCCTTCATATGCCAGTATCCCTGCTTTTCGAAATCTCTCAATATGATTTAACTTATCCGAAAATGAGTTTTGTAGCTCTGCGGCTATCTTCTCATAATCACCTTTTGTAACACTCTCAACCTTAAAATCAATTTTCCCCGGACGACTTCCTTTTGGTAACATGAGATTGATTATATTTGACCATTTAAGAATCAACACTATCAGTACAATTACTAATACAAGCAAAACCTTAAAACTTTTAGTCTTCACTATTTTCATGTTTTCTCCATAGAATGATCGGGCTAAAGGTTCTTTTGATATTCAACATAACCAAACCGATCATATATTTTGTTAAATTCAAATTATATCTTACATCAAAATGTATAATAAATAAAGACCCTGCGGAACTATTGTTTGCAATTAACCTACTTAATCGTTATTGACAAATATTTTTTTAAAATCAGGATCTTTCAATAAATTATCAAAATTAGGATCTTTAACAACAAAATCCATTAAATTTTTCACCTCTTTTAAAAGAGATCCTATGATTTTTATACACTTCTTTTTTTTACCAAATGCGGCATAGATAGATGCAAGCCTAAAATTATTCAAGTTTTTTTTCAGACCTGTTCTTAACGCAATCTTTCTGAATAAAACCGCCGTCTTTTCATCTTTCCTGTTAAAATATTCCAAACTTTTTTTATCCGCCTTTATTGCAATCTCGGCAAGCAACCTCTTTGCCCAATAACCATCCAAAGAACCTTTTTTCTTTTTCATAATCCTTCTAAGATACGGGATCTTAAGATCATTTAGGATAGAATTTAGCACATACCTTCTATTTCCTTTCATTTCCAACCGATTGAACACATCCCTAAAAAGAGCAATAAATCGATACTCCCGTTTGTACCTTGAATTTTCCTTTTTTATAAATTTTTTAAATCTTTTGCCATGATTTTTTTGCCACGAAATCTTCCTCTCAATATCTTTTATCATAATCCCTTCATTTCCGGAATCCCCCTTTAGAATCCCGTTGAAATGTTTAAAAAGACTTTCAAAATATATCAAACCGTAGTAATAATATTGGTCGTCGTCATACAGTGATTTAGCATATTTAAAAGAATTTAAAAAAATCTTTTCAATAGGAACTTTTTCCCTATCAAGTAATCCTCTTCTGACAGCATCCACTTCCATCCATTCAACGGCACGATTAATTACTTCTTCATCAGGCCATTTATGACCACCGGTAACATAGTCAATACAATACCTGACACCTGCCTGTTCCAATTTCGGAACCAGTCTGCGGAACTCTTTGTAGTTAAAATCCTCAAGTCCGATAATTCCATAATAAAAAGATTTTTTGATTCTCGAGGGATTAAGCTTATCATGCAATCCCGCTCCACAAGCAATAATGCCCACCGGTTCCACCTTGATAACTTGCGAGAACACCGATGCTGCTCTTGAGCCACCGGAAAATCCTGTAACATAGACTCTTTTTGTATTAATTGAAAACTTTTGTTGAATATCAACCCATACTGCTTTCATGGATTTAATAATATTGTGCCATGGTCCGTTTTGTGAATTATTTGAACACACAACAACATATCCGAATTTTTCAGCAGAATTTCTAAAAAGCTTTACAGGTATCAATCCCCTTGCAGCCGGATCGAATGCAATTATGACAGGCCATTCTTTTTTTGAAGAGTAATTCGAAGGGATGTAAACCGCATAACTTTCTTCGGAATAGTTTAAACATTTAACCGATTCGGTTATTTTTCCCGATATTAAATCCGATGCTTTAACATTAAAAAAAAGAAATACCAAAAACAGCAAACATACAATTCCAATTCTTTTTACTATAAAATAGTTCATAACATAGCTTATACCTTACAATTTTTAAATCTGCAATAACTTATTGTCAATTTTTCGTTATTTATCAGAATAGTAATAAAAATAGTTAAATTGTTACCTCTCTTGACACACCGATTACATTTCCGGCATTATCGTAAGCAACAACCCTGAATACATAATCAACATCTTTCTCAAGTCCTGCACTTGTAAATGAATATCCGTTATTTATTAATTTATCATAACCGACACGCATGACCTCTTTATATTCAAACGATCCGTATTTTTTTTGAATAACAAATTCCGATATCTCAATTTTTTTCTGTTTTTTGACGGTAAAGACAAAATCACCATAATCCGATACTACAATCCACACCTTTTCTTCTTTTCTGCTTCCGGTAAGCTTAATAACTACCGGAACATCAACAATCGCACTAAAAGTTGCAACTTCACTTCCTATATTGATATTTTTTATCAAAACCCCCGAATCGTTACATTTGTAATCACGACTCCCCGGTTCTGTTGACGGTCCGAAGCTATTGCCGTTTAAATAAAAATCTCCCTTGTCTGCAGGAAATTTTTTCTCAATCTGCTCCAAACCGTCAGCCTCCATCAATCTTATATATTTATGAGAGGTATAAGAATTATCATACTTAAATCTCCGCATCGACTTGTCAAGAGTAGAATCTATATGCCAAATAACCAATCCGTTTCCAGGTAAATTTAAATCGTTTCCTGTTTTTTGCCTGTTCTCAATCATAAAAAACTCTCCGAATATAGTATTTACGGATATATCAGGCATCATCATTAAAGATTCTCCCTGTTTTACAGATGGGAAAAACGAGTAATCCAAAGATCCGGTAGATTGTACTTCCGGACGAGTCCAGTCAAGCATAAATTTATGGAAACAATTATGATCACACTTGGCAGCAGCCATCATGTCCATTCCCCCGACACCTCCGTCAGGACCTACACCCGCCTTATAATCATAAAGATCGGGAAGTCCGAGAGCATGACCTGATTCGTGAATAACCGTTGACGGGGAAAACTCACCATATGGATAATTGTATGACTCCCATTGCCAAGAATATGTATAAAGTGACTTTCCGTCAAGTTTAAAACTTTCATTACTAAATTGTGTCTGATATGCCCACCAAAATGAAGCCCACTCACCACGTTCTCCACTCCATATAACTGCAAAATAATCAATATCTCCATCATTATCATTATCGTACTGTGAAAAATCATGCCCATTGTTGTCATAAAACATTAAAGCTTCCTTAATTAGCGATTCACGCCCCGAAATCGATTTGGGAACTTTCGACCTCAACGTTTTACTTTTGTACCATCCCAAAATATTTCCTGAAATCTTCAATTTGCCGAATGATGATCTAATGTAAAATTCTCTTAAACTTTCAAGGGGAAACTCACTTGCTTTCCCTTTCCCGAACATCTTATCTTGAATAAGATTTGTAGAATTGATGTTGTCAGCATCGGGAAACGACAATAACAGTACCAAAATTTTTACATTTCCTGTCGTCGGCATTCCCCTCCAATCCGGAGGTGGCAATTGAATTTGAGCAAATGAATTATTTGCAATACCGCCTACCTTCCTTTTTAATCTTTCCAGAAGCGAAGGAGAGATAAGGTGATTACCATATGATTTGGCTCTCTCAATACGCTGTTTTAATGTCCCTTCACTACGATATTTCTCAATCTGCTCTTTTGTCGGAGGATCAAGTGAAAATAATAAAAAACCATTATTTGAAAACCCCAACAAAAAACATAATAATAAAAAAACAATTGATATTTTTCTCATTGAAATCATTTGTAACCTCTTATGATTTGTATCATAAACGATATACGATTTATTTTCAATTTTTTGGATAAAAAAATTCAAATAATTTTATATTAAAATTCAATACTTTTTATTCATAAAATAACACCGATACTTTTGAGCAAATTATAATAAGTTTCCCTCCGAAGATACTTATATCTCCCGCTAAGGAGATTTTCAAATCATTTTTTTCTTTTCTTTAACAAATGTCTTTTAATATAGGTACTTCACATAAATTTTTATTCTTGGAATAAAATTTGCTTTAATATCACATGATAAAAATCATGTCTTTGATCTTTATATTTTTTTTCTATGTGTTCATTCTTAACTCCGAAATTAATGAAAACCCGAATTTAATTAATGAAAAAATAGGGTACTTTACAATAAAAAAAATACCGACCCCTCCTTTTCTTAACACATCCCTATGTGTTTACTGGGAATTTAATTTGAAAAATGTAGAAAAAGTTGAAATTTTCATTAAGACATTAAATGGCGACAAAAAAATCTTCGAAAAGACTAATAATGGTTTGGGATTTTTCAAATACAATTCATGGAAAGATCATGGGATATCCCACTGTCCGTTCAAATCCAAATCAAATTTAAGAGATGCTGCAATCTATTACTACAAAATTAAAATTAAAAATATCAAAATATTATTAAAAAAAATTTTTGTGATAAAAAAAAATCCCGTAAGCGGAAATACACGGTGATTATGATTAATTATATCCAGCCAAATTCTTGGTTATTTTATTAAATTGAAAATATATATTAAAAGCACTATACTCATATTATGTTGGAAATAATTAAATCCAGATTGTGGGAACTGCTTAAAGAAAAAGATGTATCTCTTGTAATGGTTTTTGATGAATCCGGAAAGATACATTGGAATAAAGGTCGCAAAATAACAGGGAAATCGGTCAGTAAAGGAGAAGGATTTGCTTCAAGTTACATTAAAGATAGCATAAATACCAATTCGGTAATTTTTCAATCCAATATTTTTGATACGAGTGAAGATGATCTCTCTTTATCTGCAAAGAGACTTCTCCTTAAAAGTGTGATCATTTCCCCTGTTGGAAACGGATTCTATCTCTACATTGACAGCGGTGTAAAAAAATCATTTACCGAAAATGAGATGTTTGAGATCAAAGTATTGGGAAACCTATTAGGTGAACTCATAACGGAGATAAAGAAAAAAGAGACGGGTTCAGGTGGAATTTCAGGAAAGAGTGAACCGATTAAGGAAATAAGAGAAAAAGTTCTTCAATATTCTCTTGATGATAATCCCGTACTGTTGTCGGGAGAAACCGGAGTCGGAAAAAGCAGAACAGCAGAACTTATCCATTTATACTCAGGCAGGAAAGGGAAACTGATTACAGCTCATATGCCCACATTTCAAGAGAGTCTTTTTGAGAGTGAACTGTTCGGTCATGTTAAAGGTTCATTCACCGGAGCTGTTTCCGATAAAAAAGGATTGATCGAAGAAGCTTCGGAGGGTACTCTCTTTTTAGATGAGATTTCCGAAATTCCACTATCCTTCCAGACAAAATTATTGAGATTTATTGAAACAAAAAAATATTTGAAAGTGGGTGAAACTTCCGAACGGTCGGCAGATGTAAGGATAGTCTCTGCTTCCAATAAAGAATTGAAGAAGGAAGTAAAAGTCGGGAACTTCAGGGAAGACCTCTATTACAGATTGGCTGTTTTGGAGATTGAAATTCCCCCGTTGAGAAATAGGGTTGAAGATATTGATCTGTTGGTAGAAGAATATAAATATCTGCTAAAAGGGAAAAAAACAGGAAAGGGATTTATGGATTCTATGAGAAAACATAGTTGGCGTGGAAATATCAGAGAGATGAGAACCGTCCTTACCAGAGCAGGGATAAGTGCTCCCGACCCGATTACTTCAGATGATCTTAATAAAATATTTAACGGTTTTAATCCGGTTATCAATGGCAACGATGACTCTTTATTTCAAGATCTGATCACTCAAATGGAAAACGGTTTAAGCTTTTGGAAAGTGGTCAAGGAACCGTTCTTAAACAGAGACATTAATAGAAATCAGGTAAAAAAACTTATAAAAATATCTTTAATGAATTGTGGAGGAAAATACAAAAATCTCCTTGAAGGCTTCAATATAAAGAGCGATGAATATAAAAAATTCATGAAATTTATCAATAAAAATAAACTTCAGTAACAAAATAGTTCATCGATTTTCCTCTGTAAATTCATCAATACCTTTAACGTCTCTCATAATGTAAACCATGTAATCTCCGAGATATTCAAATTTATTTTTCAAGTATAGATTTATTGCTTTTCTATTTTCTTTATGCACTTCAAGTTTAATTTGAACGTTTTTATTCTTTGCATAAAGTAATGATTTTCTTAGGAGAGGTACCGAAAGTTTTTGTCCTTGATATTTCGGAGCAATTCCGAAATGGTGGAGATGCAATCGCCTTCCGTCAAATGTCATCCACGAAGAACCTATCAGTTCCATGGATGGTAGAATCTCCATAACGATTAATTTCCCTCCCAGTGCTATTGATAATTCTATCGTTCTCAGATCATCTCCTCTATGTCTCCCGCCAAGTCCGGTCAAATCCCATAAATCTTTCAACTTTTTATAATCTGACACTTTAAAATCTCTTAACAAATAATTCTTTTCCATTTTGCTTTTCCACCTTGGCACTTAGTAATAATACTTTCACTTAGATAATATTTAATTACAAACCTATTTTCAACTAAAGAAAATAGTGATTTTTATTTTACAGTGTTTTATAATCAATTCATGAAAAAATCATATATTTTAACTTTATCTTTGTTATCTTTTTTCTTTTTTTCTTGTGAGAAAGCAATAGTCACTAAATATGCAACAGATTTCATATCCACCGATAATAATCCGGTACAAATAGAATTGTATGATGAAAAAACGATTACAATTTCAAATGATTCAGGAGAGTTTTCATTAACACCGCTTGCCGAATATACTATTTCGGCAAGAGTGATGTCAACCGAACACTATTCCAGAAAATGGACATCGTCATTATCTCCGGTTGATCTTGCTCTGGCATGGGGAGAACTTGCAACAGTAAAGATGGACGATTATATCTCTTACAAACAAAGAAACAGATGGTACTTCTACAAATATAAACCCGATTGTCCGGTAGATAATAATTATATAATTTCTCATTCATCCAACAATCATATAATTCCATCCTCTCACAATCTCTCTGTTGCGTTAAAAAATATAAAAAAGCATGACACTGTTAAGATAACCGGTTTACTCGTTAAAGTTTCAGGAATGGCTGACGGACAAAAGGTTTCGTGGGGAACCAGCACAACAAGAAATGATACGGGAGACAGGTCATGTGAATTGATTTATGCAAAGGAGATAAGGATAAACGATAAAGTGTACAATTAACAAGGAGGAATTGAATGAAACCATTTAGAAAAACAATCGGATTTTTAATAATAGCGTTAATCGGCATACCTGTTCTTTTTGCAACAATTATAGCAGTCGGAATAACAAATTCCGTTGTATCTCCGGAAGTAATGTCAGATCTTCCCGAAGAGATTATTTCCGAACTTCCTTCTTCAATTGACGAAATCTACGAAACACTTAAAAACGAGAATGATATTAAAGATGAGAAAACCAAAACTATTGTTGAAGCGATGAAAAGTGTAAATATTCGACCGAGTAGAATTTTAGATGATTCCGGAATATTAAAATGGCTGCAAGGAGAACTATCCGTCTCACTTAAACAATTCGGAGAAGTATTAAGAGGAGAGCGAAAACCCGATCCGATACGTTTAAACATGGCTCCTCTAAAAAAAGCGTTGCTACACAATTCCATAACTTCCTATTTACGATCAGTTATAACCAATTTACCCGAATGTAGAGATTTGGAAACCGAAGAATGGAAGAAAATTGCTTTTACAAATGACATATCAGAGGGATTTGACCTTGATGGATTTCCATCATGCAGACCTACGGGTCTTGAAATTACCGACGACTTGATTAAAGTATTTCAGTTAAGAGCAGTGGAAAAAATTCCTGAGGATACAGAGATTTTTGATGATTATGTCGATTTTCCACAAGGATGGAACTTTACAAGAATCATCAGTGCCGCTATGTATGCTTTTTTCATTTTACCGGCATTATTGATCTTTCTCGGATCTTTAATTGCATCAACATCAAAAGAGAGCTTTTTTCGATGGTCTGGGGTAGCAACAATGATAGGAGGAATTACCGCTTACGGACTGGGTTCTTTAATGGAAAATATAATTCCCATTTCAAAATTCGCTACAAAATATGATTTCTCAAATGCAGTATCATCACGTTTCGAAGAACTAATAATTTTGAAAACAGGGGAAATTACCGAAATGTTTATGGATTCTCTCTTTGCTCCGACTACAAAACTTGCCGGAACCGTTATAATTATCGGATTGATAATTTTTGCAATTTCTTTTCTCGTTAATGACGGAAAAGATTCAACTTATTTAAAAAATTAGGGATAAAGTTTTGCACGTTTTAAACGAATTAATTGCAGTGGCGGAGAATTTAAATACAAAAAGATATCATTTGCTACATTAGGTTCAAACAATATAACAACTTAATAATCATCCGGCATTTCAAATACACACTCCTGAGTAGTGCATGTCTTAAGCTTTGAACATATGGAATCCAATACTGTTTGAGCCTTATCAGGATTTTCATATTTACCGATCAACAATCCGAACGGATATTGTTGATTAAGAACTCTTAAGCTTTTTCCTCTTATTGTAATGTTATCAACAAGTAAAACTTTTTTCTTATTCTGAGTTTTTATCCAGAGTTTCACAGTTCCCCCTATTTATTTTTTAAAAATTTACCTAAAAATTTGAAAGGAGAGGATAATATTCTATTTAAAATCCCCTTTTCATCATAAACCTGATTCCTCGATTCGATAAGCAATTTTCTTATTAGATCCATATCCACATGTAAATGGATAAGATCAACTATATCTTTTATTTTTTTTGATTCACCGGGTTCCACTTTAAATATTTTATGATTGATCCTTTTAACCATTTTTTGAATCGGAGCATTACTCCTGAAAAGCGGGAGACCGGATTTATTACAAGCTCCAATTATCCACTCATCAATTTCACCTTTTCCACATAGTATTAAAGCACTGGGACCACCGGAAAAAGCACCGGAAAGTTTCCTTGCTAAAACAGCTTCAATAATTTCACGTCTGCTTAAACTTGATAGAAGAGCACTATTGGGATCATCGTATACCATCTTTAACACTTCATCCGTATTTCCGAATGCCGAGTTAAATCCTGTTATACTTTTCATGTCCATATCATCATTTAAGCATATTTTCTCAGCTCCAATTTCTCTGCTGAGTACTCCAAGAGAAGGAGAGGATAGAGTATCAAGGTACGGGATATACCCAAGGACAGGAATACCTTCGGATTTAAACCATTCACCCAATACGGTTCTCACTTTCCCTTCCTTTTCGGGGAGTATTTTGTTTATAATTACTCCGAGCAATCTGACTCTTTTATTTCTGAAAGGTTGAATACATAAATTGAATCTATCTATAGTTGACCCTATTCCTCCGTTTATTATGAGTATTAAAGGTATTCCAAACATAGCTGCCACATCCGCATTCGACATATTAAAAACCGATCCGACACCCGGATGTCCCGTCCCTTCAACAACAACTATCTTAAATTTTGAATTAAGATAGTTAAAAGACTTTCTAATTCTCTTTCTTATATCCGCCGGTTCACCGGTCATTATAAATTTCTCTGCAACTCCGGACGAAGTTGAAAAAGGTGCGGCATATTTTATAGGTATTCCTAATTCCATTGCATTATCAAGCAAATAGGAGTCTTGTCCGACAGAACTGCCGTCAATCATAGTTGATTTCTGACCTAACGGTTTTATAAAAGATACATCCTTTGGAAAAATTTCCTTAAAATACGAGACAAGCCCTAAAGAGATGGTGGTTTTTCCCGCATCTTTTCCCCCTCCCGCTATGTATATTCCATATCCCATATTATCCGCCTTTCACCGATTGATTATTTACCATTATCATCTATTTTAGCAGAGGGACAGATTCTTATGAACCATTGACAATATTCCCTGTACAGGAAGACCGTATGAACATGAACTTTCACAGTAACCTTCACATTCCGTACACAATCCCGCATCCTTTCCATTCAGTTCCAAATACTTTTTCATAGCATACTTTTCTCTGTTATGAGCATCATAATAGTGGTTATATCTCATAATATCATTAATTTTTAATCCTGACGGACAGGACGATTCACAATCATTACATCCATGTCTGCAATACAATCTCCCCGGTCCCTCTTTGTACCGTAACAGAGTTTTACTTTCCGTCAATGTAAGTTTTGTTCCCGAAATACCGATAAACTCATCTGCAAGATCAAAATTCTGCATCGTACACACAACCGAACTTACCCCTTTGTTTCCAAGTACATACCTCACGGCTCCGTTTCTAATCTTTCTCGGATTATTTAAATTATATTTCTTAATAAATTTTTCCGCTTCATCGGCTTTTTTCTTAAATCTTCCAATACCTTTTCTATAGAGTGGATGAACTTTTTTCCCTTCTTTTTCAAGTTTTTTAATCCTATCTCTGATCACATAATACTTCCCCACCGGATTTACTTTCATAAGTGTAACTCCGATATTTTCCTTAACACAATTTTTTATAACCTCTGCACCCAAATCTTCCTGAATAAAATTATAAGCCATAAGAAAAATATCAAAACGTCCGTCTTTCACCGCTTCATTTAATATTGCAGCCATCGGAATTTTGGGAGCTACAAACCAGTTTGAACCGTGATTTGATACTCCGACATATTTAAGTTTCCCCTCTTTTTTCATCTGATCCATTGCAGAATGGAATCCAGGAGTTTTCAACATCTCAATATTTTCAGCACTATGGATCATCATGCAATCAATATAATTTGTGCCCAATTCTTTTAAACATTTGTTGAATCTTTTAATGAAACCGGCTTCACTTCTATCCTTTTTAATCTCAAGTTTTGAAGTGATAAATATTTTCTTTCTATCAAAGCTTTTTATTGCCTCCCCTATAACCGGTTGATTTTTATAACTTTCAGCTGTATCAATATAATTCACTCCTGCATTAATTGCTTTTCTTACAACCTGGGCATTATGAGAAATACCCAAACTGATATCGGATATTTTAAATCCGGTTCTCCCGAGAACTCTGAAATTTTTAATTTCCGGTTCAATACCATTTTGGTCTTTATCCTCTTTCTCTTTTGAAAATAAATTTCTATCTACAATAGTACCGCCAATTATACCTAACGTGGAATTTCTAATAAAATTTCTTCTGCCGATCATCTTTTTCATTTTTTTCTCCATTATCAACAAAACCACAAACATGTAAATAATGTAAGAATCAACATAAATTGTCAAACTTAATCTTCTTTAAAAGCCGTTTAAATTACTTTATTTTTCCATTGACCTTTCTTAAAAACTATAATTCCAATAACGGAAATCATGGCATCAGCCAATACAATAGCAAGATAAACTCCCGTTGCATTAAAATTAAGTTTTATTGCAAGGATATATGCTACAGGAATTTCAACCAACCAAAAGCAAAAAAAATTAATTATGGTCGGAGTTTTTGTGTCCCCCGATCCGTTTAAGGATTGAATCATAACCATTCCTATCGCGTAAAAAGGAAGAGCGAAACTCAGAAATCGTAGTGCATCGGTTCCTGCGGCAACAACCGAATGTTCGGAAACAAAGATTAAAATGAACTTTTCCGCAAACATAAAAAACATTAGAGCAATGAAAGTGAGGAAAAAAAAATTTATTTTTGAAGTAACAATAACCGACTTCTCGGCTCTTTTCGGTTTTTTTGCACCCAGATTTTGTCCTACCATAGTCGCTGCGGCATTACTCAGTCCCCATGATGGCAGGAGTGTGAAAATAATAACTCTTATTGCTATAGTATAACCGGCAAGAACCGAACTACCGAATGTTGACATTATTCTGACCAATCCTATCCATGAGGATGTGGATATAAGGAACTGCCCTACTCCTCCGACAGAGACCCTCGCTAATTTAACAATGATTGATATTCGTATCCTAAAATCATTTAGAGCAATACCGATTCTATGTTTTCTATTTAAGAGAAAGTAAAATTGTAATATTACCCCAGTGCCTCTGCCGATTACAGTTGCAAATGCCGCACCCGCAATACCAAGTTCGGGGAATGGACCCAATCCGAAGATCAGACATGGATCAAGAATAATATTTATAAGGTTTGAAATCCATAAAACTCTCATTGAGAGCGATGCATCCCCCGCTCCTCTGAAAATGGCATTAATTATAAACAGGAACATTATAACAATATTTCCTCCTATAATTATCAAAGGATATTTATAACCGGTATTGATCATGGATTCGGAAGAACCCATTATTTTCAGCAGATCGGGAGCAAAATATATTCCGGCAATTGCAATCGGAATCGAAAGAATCAAACCTAAGATAATGGATTGAGCTGCAGTAACGGAAGCTTCTTCCATTTTTTTTTCCCCCACTCTTCTTGATACCAAAGCCGTAGTTCCCATTCCCAAGCCGACCGCAATAGCATAAAGTAAAGTCATAACCGATTCGGTAATACCAACTGTTGCAACTGCCTCCGAACCGAGTTTTGAGACAAAAAAAATATCGACAACGGCAAATACGGATTCCATAGCCATTTCAAGTACCATGGGAACTGCAAGAAGAAATATTGCTCTTCTGAGGTTACCGCTGGTGAAATCTTGCTCGGTTCCTCTTATGGACTCAACGGTATCCGATATAATTCTTCTGATCTTTTCTCTCATTTGGGAAGTATTGTATTTGTTAATTATATTTGAGTCAAATAAAATATTTATAGAAAAAAATATTGATTTATTAAAAAAACTAATTTAGCATATTATTTAGTAAGGAAGGTGACAAATGGTAAAAAGAAGCTTTAAAATCATTATTTCGATTTTCTTAGTTTTAATTGTTGTCAACACACAATGTTTATTCAATATGGAGAATAAACAAAATGACAAATTGACCCTTAAGAAGATTTTTAAAACCAAAGAGTACGATCAGAAATACTTCGGAGCA
>Ga0256846_1000054_pt1 | contig 47183 bp, 45 predicted proteins | sample TevniametaG_FD_189098 | JGI IMG/M metagenome (GOLD analysis project Ga0256846, IMG submission 189098) | Tube worm associated microbial communities from hydrothermal vent at the East Pacific Rise, Pacific Ocean - Tevnia | ecosystem: Host-associated > Annelida > Integument > Unclassified ...
CAACAGGTCTTTTTTCTTCGAGGTAAATTATGGGATTATATGAATTAAGTCTTGCCATTGTTGTTGGTATCAATATTATCCTTGCCGTGAGTCTGAACCTGATTACCGGTTATTGCGGGCAGATCAGTCTGGGGCATGCTGCTTTTTTCGGTGTTGGTGCTTATACAACTGCACTGCTTGCCAAAATCGGCTGGCCAGTTTATCTGACTCTTAGCTCAGGTTTTATTATTACCGGAATTGCCGGTGCAGTTATCGGATTGACCAGTCTCAGGGTCAGAGAGGACTTTCTGGCAATTGTCACCATGGGAGTTGCCTTTCTTTTTGTCGGTATAGTCAGACAGCAGGAATTCCTCGGCGGTGAAATGGGTATTTCAGCAATCCCTTCCCATGGCATGACAAAATTTGCCTTTCTTGGCCTTGTACTATTTTTTGCATTAATATCCATTGTGTTTTCCTGGCATGTGAAACGTTCCTGGATGGGATTTGCTTTTGATGCGGTTGCTGATGATGAAAAAACCGCCAGAGTGCTGGGGCTGGATATAAAGGCTTATAAGTTGATTGCGTTTGCCATGGGAACGGCAATAGCCGGGCTTGCCGGCGGTCTTTATGCCTATTACACTCGATTTATCATTCCTGATACATTTGGATTTGTAGAGTCTGTTACAATTCTTTCCATGGTTGCTCTGGGTGGTATTGGTTCTATTTTTGGAGTGGTTGTCGCCACCATATTTCTGACTCTGATGCCGGAATTTTTCAGGTTTATCAATGATTATAAGCTGTTGATTTACGGTGTCCTGCTTTTCAGTGTGATGCGGTTTGCCCCAGACGGCCTTGCCGGTCTGTTCAAATTGATTGTCCGGAAAAAGGAGGTCTGACAATGTCCCGAATTCTTCTTGCCTGGTCAGTGACAGTTAAATTTGGTGGTATTACAGCACTTGATGATGTTCGTTTTGATGTTAAAAAAGGAGAATTATTAAGTTTGATTGGTCCTAATGGTGCCGGGAAAACAACTCTTTTAAATTATATTACAGGTACTGTTTCTGCTGAAAATGGTGATTTGACGCTAGGCGGCCGGAATATTTCCAGCCTTGCCACACATAAGAGAATATGGCTTGGTATAGCATTAACACATCAGATTGTCCGACCGTTTAAATCAATGACAGTTCTGGAAAATGTTACATTTGCAGCCGGGTTTAAAAAGGTCAGAAAACCAATCTCTTCAATCATGATGCTAAGCAGGTCAAAAGAGAAACAAAAAGCTGCTGAGTATCTTGAAATGGTGGATATCAGGCAATATATGGATAAAAAGGTATCAATGCTGCCGCTGGGTGTATTAAAACGTCTGGAAGTTGCCAGAGCTCTGGCAGTTGAACCTGAAGTACTGCTTCTGGATGAACCGCTTGCGGGTCTGAACAGCCATGAGGCAGGAAAACTTGCAGATACGATCCGCCTGATATCAGAACAGGGCATGACAATTGTAATGATTGAACATAATTTAAGCGAAGTGCTTCGGATCAGCGACAGACTTCATGTGCTTGACAATGGAAGAAATCTTGCCGATGGTAGCCCAAAAGATGTCATGAACCGACCTGAAGTAAGATCTGCATATCTTGGGGTATAGTATGTTGAAATTAACAAATTTTTCCTGTGGATATGGCAGTATGCAGGTGGTAAATCAGCTTGAAATGAAAATTGAAAAAGGTTCGGTCATGGCAGTCCTGGGCGCCAATGGTGCTGGAAAATCTTCTCTGATCATGGCTCTGGCAGGTCATGTGGATATTAAACAGGGAGATGTTGAATATGATGCTCAGAATATAACATCTGCACCACCAATGGAAAGAGTGAAAAAAGGAATTGCTCTGGTTCCGGAAGGCAGACGGCTTTTTAAAAGTCTTACAGTATATGAGAATCTTGTTGTGGGCGGCTACATAACAGACAGGAAAAAAAGCCAAAGTAATATCGAAAAGGTATTGTCAATTTTTCCACGGCTTGATGAGAGACTAAAGCAGAATGCAGGCTCCCTGTCAGGGGGCGAACAGCAGATGCTTGCAATTGCAAGGGCGTTGATGACTGAACCAAAGCTTTTATTGATTGATGAACTTTCTCTCGGGCTTATGCCTAAAGCCATTGATACCTGTTATGAGGTTATAAAAGAGCTCAATGACCAGGGGTTGACAATTCTGCTTGTGGAACAGAGCACCAGCAGAGCCCTTGAAGTTTCAGATTCTGTGATTGTGCTGGAGTCAGGAAATACTGTCTGGCAGGGATCGTCACGACAAGCTGAAAATTCTTCTGATTTTATAGATTCCATACTGGGACTGAAATCGTCACACCAGGCAGAATTTTGAAAAATGTTTTCCAGGACACCTTGATGAAGATGCTTGATAAACAGGAAACATTAAGAAAAGGGAATCAATCATCCAGATCATGATTTAATTTGTGAAAAAATGAAATTTTTGATTCTTGCTGTTGTATTTTCCACACTGAACCATTTGCTGTTTAAAGCTTTTTCACGGTTAAATATTACCCTGTTAACAGCTGTCTGTCTTAATTATGCTGTTTGTGTCTGTATCGGGTGTGTATCATCCGGCATGTCACGGGGAGGGATAAATCCAACTGAGCAGGCCTGGTTTCCCATAAGTGTGGTACAGGGAATCCTGCTTTTTTTCTCTTTTCTGCTGATGGGCCGAACCACCTATCGCTGCGGTGTCTCCATAGCCAGTCTTGCCACTCGGCTGTCCATTGCCATTCCCACCATTGCTGCATTTTTTCTATATGCCGACACCATAGGTATCTCCAAAATGGCCGGAATTGCAGCTGCGCTTGCAGCTCTGTTTTTAAGCGCCACAACACCCTCATCTGATATTGATGTATCATCTCTCCCGCATCCGTTCCTGCCAGTATCCCTGTTTGTGGTCTTTGGTATTCATTCAGCTCTGTTAAAATATGTTCAAGCCCGGTTTCTTACCGGGTATGACTATCATTCCTATATCATGGCCTCATTCTGGTTTGCTTTTCTTGCAAGTGTGTTTTTTGTTTGCTTTCAGATCATGCAAAAAAAACTTGCATTGAAACGGGAAGACATTTTTGCAGGAATCCTGCTGGGTACTGCCAATTATGGCTCTGTTTACTGTTTAATCAAAACACTGGCTGTGCCGGGCTGGCAAAGTTCACAGATTTTTCCGACCATCAGCATCCTTGTGGTGGCCTTGAGCACTCTGCTGGCACGCATTGCATTCAGGGAAAAAATTCACAACAAAGTAGCTGCCGCACTGATTATTGGTGCTGCAGGCATTATCTTTGTTAATTTATAATGCCAATTTCAATTTTGCTGGGTATTTGGTATAGTTCATCCGGCAGCTCAGTTCTTCAATATGGTAAAATACAAAGAAATGTGTAAATATTAATAATGTGGTTTATGCAGATGCAGAATATAAAGAACCTGAGAAAATATCTGGGAGATTAATATTCAGTACAGGAATGAAAATAAAGCCGGAAAGGCACAGGCCAGGGCCTATGTATTAACGTTTATTTGTATGATTTCCCTGGTAATTCTGATTTTTTTATTAATTCATCAACCTTCAGGAATGGCAGCACTTTATTTGATCTTGCCAGTTGGTGTTGTTGCCGGACTGCATATTCTTCTGGGGGCAGGAGCTGTCATTTCAGCAGCCAGGGCAGGAAATCATCTTCGAAACAGCTGGATATATATCTATTTTATTTCAGTTCTTCTTTTTGTTTTTATCTGGTCAGGGTCTTTTGCAAATTTCAAGAGACTGTATCACAAAAAAGCAGATGCTGTTCAATACAAAAAAGAGTTGCAATTATTCCAGGCAATTAAACAAAAAGACATCAGCAGAGTGGAGCAGATCATTAAAACCGGTGTAAACCTCTCCCATTGTTTCAGCTATGATGAGGCACTTAAAAATTTTTCTGCTCTGCAATACTCTTTTTATTTTGGAACAGAAGAGATAACCCACGCATTGCTTTTTGCCGGTGCAGATCCTGTTTTTTCCTGTTCACCGTCAGATAAGAGGCGCATCGGCCGTCCAATTGAACTGGCAGTACGAGGACAGGATGTTAAGTCAGTAATTTTTCTCCTGGATAAAAATGTGCCTTTGACAATGCCAGACATCAACCATCCCCTGCTTCCAGTTGCCATTGCAGCAAAAAGATTCACCCTTCCTCCCTATAATCCTGGTTCACGCTATCAGATTAAGAAACCAGATCCGGAAAAAACACACAAAATAGTAAAATTATTACTTGGGGCAGGAGTGCCGTTAAACGGTTTTTATCATCATGGTACGGCTCTGCATTGGGCCCTGGCATCAGATGATTATGAGCTGGTTGAATTACTGCTAAAGGCTGGTGCAGATCCTAATATTTTTGAAAAAAACAAACCTGTTCGATATCTGTCTTTGCCTTTATCCACGGCTATCCAGTATAGACATCCTGAGCTGGCAAAGCTTCTGCTCACCAGCACTCCACCTGCAAATATTGATGGATGGGCAGGTTATTATGCTTTAATAACAGCAGCAAAACTCCATGACAGCCAGACTGTTAATCTTATTCTCAAGGCAGGGTTTGATATTAAACCATTTTATGATGAAAAAAATCCGGATCCCCATCGTCATATCATTAATGCAGAATTATATGATGCCATTTGCAATGGTGATGACGTTGTTGCATCAGCGCTTTTAGCTGCCGGGGCTGACATTAACAGACCTTTTCTCAGGCGTGGTTTTACAAGTCCGATAACAACTCTGGCAGCAGGTAACCTGGAGTTATTAAAAAAGGTTGTAGCCCTTGGCGGGGATGTAAATGCAAAAGATATATATGGCTCTGCTCCGCTGCATAAGCTTGCTTCCTGTAAATCATGCAGCGACCCTTTACCTGCCATGGAAAACCTTCTTCAACTTGGAGCTGATATAAATATTCATGATAAACATGGGAGAACCCCTCTGCAAAGAGCTGTCAATGCAGGGCTTTCAGACACACAGCAATTCCTGCGGTCACACGGAGCAAAGGCAGTGCAGCTTGAGGTTGACAAATGAAGAATCAACTGGTTTTAAGCTTTTTTAAAGCCTTTGCAATTGTATCAGTTGCTATTATACTCTTTTTAATAGTTTTTGTGGTGCCCCGCTTTGTTTTCCTCCATGTCACAACATTGTCAGGGGAAACACCAACAGAAATAAGAGTTTCTGTTAATAATCTGTTGTGGCCCGGGTCTCACCCGCCCTCCCTGGGGAATTATTATTTTTTTGTAATTCCCGGAAATGGATCTGTAACAGTCTGGGGAAAGGAGTATGAAACTGCTGAAATTGCAATTGGCAGTACCGGGGAAATTTTCCGCGGTGACATAATACACAGCAGCATGACAGCTGTTTTTCATAATATAAAAATACGCATGGTCAATAAAGATAAAAATTTAAAAATAGATTCATATGAAGGGGCTTTGACTATACCGGCAAAAGATGACCCTGAAGTTCTGGCCATCCATCCATCATACCACATCATACACATGTCACTGAAACGGCTCCTGAGAAATCACACCAACAAAGGTAAAGATGTCTCAACATTGTCTTATATCATGTTAAAGGCAGAGCCTGGCAGCAATGGGAACAAAACCAGGTTCCTGCTTGATTTTTCCAATGCCCATGGCGGAGTGCAGGAGTCTGTCCCATCCAGGGGTTGGCCAACAGGCAATTGTTATCGTCGTATGCTGTACACATTGAACGGGGAGGCTCCGGTAAATGGCTATAAGCAGTTCCTTTACCTGCCGGCCGACCAGGCATCTACTCCTTACAGCATGGGAAAAACTCTTTTTTACGCAATAATAGACGGGCACTATTGTGCAGGTGTTGTAAACACACCTTCCCGGGGCCAGGTGTATATTAAGGTGTGGGTCAATCAAAAAAAAGGCGATCAAACAATAGGCCATATATATTAATGAATTCAATCAAACAAAATAAATCAATCAACAAAAAAAAGACAATAAGGCAGCAGTTTGATTTACAGGCTGACAAATTTTCAAACTGGTCAGTTACACGTAATCTGGAATATATGCAGCAATATGCTGAATTTTGCGGCCTTAATAAAAAGGATACACTTTTGGACGTAGCATGTGGCACAGGAGAATATGCCATTTATTGTGCACAAAAGATTAAAAAAGTATATGGCGTTGATTTGTCACAAAAAATGGTTGAGGTTGCCCGTAAAAATGCAAATGAATTTCAATTAAAAAATATATCTTTCAAAGTTCAGGATGTTTTGAAACTCCCTTTTGAAAGTGATTATTTTTCAATTGTAAACTGTAAGTCTGCTTTACATCATTTTGATGAATACAGGGAAAATATATGTGAGATGAAACGATGTTGTAAGCCGGGTGGCAGATTATCTGTACAGGATATAATTGCACATGAAAATCCAGACATTAACAGCTATTTTGAAGACCTGGAAAATTTGATTGATATAAGTCACAATAGAACTTTGCCTGGTGATTTTATAATCAGGTTATTTCAGAATAATAATCTGAAAATACTTTGTTCCCGTATTGTTAAGGTTGAGTTGAATGTACAGGAATATATTCATCATGCAGTCCAGACCAGGGCAGTAAAAAAAGAGATTTCAGCTCTTATTGATTTTGGAATAAATGATACTGATATCGCAAACTATTTCATTAAAAAAGAACAGGGGCTGTTTATTAAAAGAAATGTGCTGTTGGTACTTGGTGAAAAACCATACAAAATTTAGCACATAAGGCTGCAGCTGAAGATGGGGAAAAGTATTATCCAATAAGAAGGTATTATGAGTTCAGTAAGCAGATTCATATTCCCTGTGGGATACCATAAATTTCATAAAGATATGGGAAGAGCCTACAAAAGCTGTTTTAGATTATTTTAAACTTGATAATGTTACTTTGCTTGGAATTTCCATTAGAAGCATTGACAAACGCCAAATCCGTGACTGCTAAGGTTTTTACAAAAGAGACCCATGCACATAATTACTGCCAGATTGGGAACACGGGTCTTATGCTTGATTTCCTGGTGAAATGGATAGATGGAATATCATAGACATATTATTAATAGAGCCAGGATTCGCTGGTATATATTGAAAGAAGAATCGGGTTAATAATGGTATTTATATCGGTTTTTTCTGTTTCTAACATACCTTTCCCAAAGTTCAGCTCTGCTTTAAAAATATTTTCAGTTAAAAACCGGGTTTGAACAGGGAATTTAATTTCAGCAATTTTTCCCATAAGTTTTGTTTTTTTTATCTGGGGGTGCCGTGCAATATACCAGCCCCAATCGCCAAAACTCGGAACGTTCTCATGGAATGGTAGTATGGAAAGGCCTGCACTCTCAATGGTTCTGCCAATACATAAAAAACTCTCTTTTGCAAAATATGGTGAGGTTGCCTGGACAACCATTAATCCGTTAATGGAAAGATGGTGTTTTGCCTTTGAATAAAAAGCCTTTGAATACAGTTTTGTAAGCTCGGGTGAGGAAGGATCCGGCATGTCCACAATGATTACATCCCAGAATCCCGGTATTTTTTCAAGGAATTTATCTGCATCAATATTCATAATTTGTACTTCAGCAACTTTTTCACTTGTATCTGAGGAATGCCCTGGTTTTTTTCTATAGTTACTCTTTTCCATGTATATCTCTTTAATACCTGATTCAGTTATCCCTGAAAGGCTCATGGTTATAACCCGTGCATCCTTAAAAGCATTATTGTTAATCTGAGTAAGCTGTTCTTGTTCTGCAGCAAGCCGGGTCATACCAGGGTCAAGATCAATAAGCAGGACTTTTTCCACATCTTTATATTTTAATACTTCTCTCAGGGCACATCCATCTCCTCCACCAAGAATAAGAACTCTTTTTCTCTGGGGTACAAGGTTCATGGCAGGGTGCACAAGGGGTTCATGGTACCTTGCCTCATCAAGGCTGCATAGTTGCAGATTACCATTAATAAAAAGCCTTGTCTCGTCTAAGGGCTTATAATGGGTTATCACAATGTGCTGATACCGGGTGGTCTGGATATGAATTATGGGGTCATCATAAAGGGGCTGCTGTATATGGATATCCCATTGATCGCTTTTCATATAGCCGAAATTGATAAAAATAAGGGTTAATACCATTATCAGTGCAGGAAACCGGCTTTTTATTAGTTTTTTTGAATAAAAATATACATAGGTTGCAAAGGCAAGTGTGAAATTGACTAAAGCTGTAAGAAAAGCTGCCTTTGTAATGGGTAGAAACCGCAGGATCAGATATACATATATTAATGCGCCTAAAAGGCTTCCCAGGTAGTCAGCACTGAGAATATTTCCAAGGTTTGTCTTAAGCTCCCTTGTGTAATCATTATTTATTCTGATAATAATGGGGATTTCAAGTCCTATCATAATACCTATGAAGCTTACAAAAAAGTAGAGAACAAGGACATAGTGGGATGTTAAGCTGTAGGAATAATAGGTCAGAGTAGGAGAAAAGCCTCCAACAAGGGCAAGCCCTGTTTCAACACCAATGAACATGTAAATCAGATACTGTTTTTTTATATGCACCTGTAAAAGGCTTGCAAGGCCCATCCAGAAAAGCATGAGCCCAATTACAACTGCCCATTGTTCAAAGGAATTGCCAAGGATCATGGAAGCAATACTGGCCTGGATATATTCCAGGATTATGCCGCAGGCACCGCTTGCAAAGATACATCCGCAGAGGAGGAGAGATGCAAAGTTAAATTTCAGTTTTACCATGGTCCGGATATATCAAACAGCTACATTGAAAAAGCAATGATAACGGCCACGGCAATTATGGCGCTTTCAGCTACCAGCAAAGCTGCCACGTTTTTATCTTCAGTGATCTCTAATGAGAGTTTTGTCGTTGGGAAAAGAATTTTGTCAATGACCAGCCTGAAAACCAGTAACATTACAATACCATATACGGCATAGATTCCAAAGTTTGCAATATCAATGCTCCAGTCAGTGGACGGGCCTGCAATACTGCTTCTCAGAATAATTCCCAATGCAATCAGAATGCCGCCAAGTCCGAGTCCTGCAGCAGGATTCCCCTTCTTTATTTCATCTCTGACATTAAAAGGTGTTATGACTTCATAAAGATAACCAAAAATGAGCAGGGCTGCCTGACCAAGGATAAAAAAGACCAGTGTACTTAAGATACTTTCAACCATGGTGTTGCTTAACCCGGTCAAACTTCCGTTTAAAACAAATCCCGTTGCAATATACATACATGCTTCAACAATACCGACTGCTGCATTGCCCTGCATACATTCCTGGTCATTGTTTATATGACCGAGCATGATTTTATCGTTAATATATCTGCTTAAAAAAAGAGATATGAGAATAAGGCCGGAATCTGTAAACAGTGCCAGAATATCAGAATAAAAACCTTTTGAATCCCCTGTAACAACAGCGCAAAGGGCAATTGCAATTCCAAGATACAGGCCTGACCGGCGAAGGCCAACTGCAAGATTGCCATCGTCAATATGGACATCATCATCAAATTCAGTTGTTCTGCGATCTGCCAGGAGTTTTGCAAGGAAAATTATTAAAACACTGATGGCAACAAAAACAAAGCCTTTACCAAAACCTGTAAACATAGTTGAAAAATTCATTATATATCTCCTTAAAATAACCGCTTGTTCTATTTTCCCCGTGCTTTCGGGCCTCCGCCGCGTACAGATGAGCCAGCACCTCTTACCGAGGGCGCTGGCCTTTTAATACCTCCCATGCGGTAAAAAGATCTGTTTTTAAATCTTGAAGAATTCTTTATATAGATGCCGTTTGTTCCATATAGAGCACCACCGCGTGCAGTTGTGCCAAAATATGGTTTACGCCCTTTGAATCTGCTGTTGTAAGTGTTCCAGCTGGAGTAGCGCACCGGGCCCCTTGTGGAATAAAAGAGCAGGTGGCTGAAAAGGGCATATTTTCCATACCAGCTCCAGAAACTGTTTCCATTGCTGTCTTTTTCCCACCTGCCATACTCTTTGTTCCCTATGAAAGCCATCCCAGGGGGAGATGCAATGGTATCTGCTTCATCCTCAAATACACCAAGCGGTTTGGAAAGTATTGCCATGCCCAGGTATTCAAAATTCTTCATAAATATATCTTCGGAAACAGGTACCCAGTCTGTATCGTATTTTTTATTGTTTTCAACAATGGTGTATTTATGGAGATATTTTATTTCCCAGCTGTCAAACCAGAAGACTGCTCTGTTGTGCCTGTATTGACCTGGCCAGTTATCCATTGGATTAATTCCAAGTTTTTTCCAGGTACTGCCTATAAAGTTGCGTATTTTCATTCCTGTCCAGCCCGGGTAAATCTCTGCAATTGTTTCACTGGTATTGGTTTCAATGAATTCAAAGACCTCCCGGGTTACAGTGCAGTTAAAGGTGGTAATAACCGGTGGAAAATAATTCTGGTCATCATACCACGATTCCCTTTTTACAACGGCAGAATAGGTCTGTTTCATATCTTGCAGGATTTTTGTATAACTTTTTGATAAAGACGTAATGTCTTTTGAAAAAGTATCCTGCAACATTTTGATTTGACTGAAATAATCGTTCAGATCCTTTACGCTTTCAGCCAGGATTGCGTAATCGGCATCTCTTTTGTTCCTGAGGTTATTATATTCATTATTTAACCTTTTCATGGCGTTTTGTGATTTTTTTCCAAGCTTTGCAATGGAGGCAAACTTTGCATTGATTCCTTCTCTCTTTTCAGGAAAATCAGTTTTTGCCTGAATAAGCAGGCCAGACTCGATATTCTTAATGGTTTTATCGATATAATTATAGTTTGACACGGCTTGTTCGTATTTATTGTCAATGTTAATAAAGATGTCATAAAGATATTTTGCTTTTTTTAAAGGATATTGTGATTTGTTTTCTGCATCAATGATAAACGCATTGATTTTGTTTAATTCAACCGGTCCTTTTACAGCAAGATCATTTCTGTTTTTACCTAGCAGAGGTTTTACATTCAGCACATAAAGCCTGGCTGCCATGTCAAGCAGCTCTTGTGCCTGTGTAAAAGCCTTTTCAGGATTTTTTTTTGCAATGGCAGGTTTAAGTTCATCAAATTTTTTATTATTTATAAACTCGGTATATACCTGTCTGCTCTTTTCAATGGCTTTTTCTGCGGCTTTAATTCTTTTGGGAATGTTTTTTAAGTTCTTTTTAAGAGCAGAAGAAGGTCTGCCCTGGCATCCTGAAAAAAGACCTATAAACAAAAAAGCCATTGCCAGGCAAAGAGATATAAGGCATGTTTTTTTTATTTCTTTTAGATACATTGGTATTATCCTCTGGTTAGAACAGTTATATCTTTCGGATTGGCAGGCCTGCTCAAAAAAATTTGATATTCTGGTTTTTTTCTGCCTGTACTCCACTCTTCAATGGTTATAGATTTTGAATGTTTTTCATTTTCAAATTCATACATATAAACTTTTTCTTCCCTTTTTTTACAGATATATAAACCAGGCCAGTCATCCTCATACCAGAATTTTTCATTTTCAAACATTATAAGATCATTATCATCCACAATTTGATCAAGATCATCTGCATCAACAGCTTCTCCATTTTCATCTGTAAGGCTTTTAAAGGAGAGCCTTTTAAGTGTACAGCTCACTTCAAGTTCATCATCGTATTCCCATTCAAAATTGACATTTTCTCCTGTTTCAAGACAGAGACAGTTAACTTCGAAAATTGTATAATCAAGCTTTTTTGAAAAATCTTCAGAAGTCTCATGGTAGGGGCATATCTGTCTTATGAAAAAAGTCTTATTGTCAAACAGAAAAAAACCGCCTTCTTTAATATCCATGATTGTAAGGCTGTTTTTCTCCTTGTTTCCCACAATCTGTTCAGGATTTAATCTTCTGATTGTTTCAAATCTTTCTTCAAATGATTTTGAAGCTGCAGGGTCTAACATGGTATCTCCTTTTAAAGGCTTGTTTGAAATTAATCTGTTTCATTACCTTCCCGCCTGCTGGTCAGGGCATCAGTTCTTGATCTGAATTTCTCATTCATTATACCCAGTGCATTGGAACTCTGGGCAGCAACATTGATGGTTTCCTGGCAGATCTGGGTATAGGCTTCAAAGGCGGCTTCATATGTCTGGCATGCTTCTTCCAATGCTTCTATGTTCACAGTCATGCTCTGACTCATCTGTGCCCCTTTTACTGCTGCTGAACCTATAACCTTTGCCGTATCTTTCATGGTCTCTGCAGCAGCTTTTTGAACCATGTCAAGATGTTGCAATGTGTCCATCTGCTGTTCTGCTGCAACCCTTACAGCAAGGGCATTTTTCACGGCAGTTGCAAGGATCATGTCGGTACGTTGTACAAGACGCTGTACCAGGTGGGAGTTTCTCACCATCATTTCACCTCCAAATCTTGTTTGAAGGTTTGAATTGTCAATGGTCTGAAGATCAACTACTGCCATGGCAAGGTCGCTAAGCAATGTTGTAACAGCTTCCTTTTCCCTGGGATCGGTAACCTCTGCCAGGTGATCACCGAGCTTTTTCCATATGAGCTGTCCCTTATAAATATCTTCCTGGAGTTTTGGCTGAATCTCCTTTAATGCATCACATATGGTTGCAAGTTCCGAGGCATCGAAAATAACCTTATCCGCCTCATTCCTGAGATGTTCCCGAATGCCGTCTATGGTGGAATTGACAGTTTCCCTTTTTTCAGCAATGATTCTTAATATTTCATCACCCCTGGGAAGTCTGGAGATTGTTTTTGTAAAAAAACCCATTACTTTTTTAGGAAATGGGAATTTGGTATTGGAAACCACTGTGGGATTGACTTTGTCCAGCTCAAGCTTGATGGCAAGAATGTTTTTACCCACTGCAGAACTCTCCTCTGTAGATACACTTTTTAACACATTACCCATTTTTCTGTCATACAGAGTTACCTGGGCCTGGGTCTCCTGCATGATTTTCTGCCCCAGGTTAAATACAAAATTTCCAAGCTGCCAGTCTGAAGGGTCTTTTTTAATTTTTGCTATGAAATCATCTGCTTCTTTTTCAATGGCCTTTAAACTTTCATCGGTAAGATGACCTGGTTTTACCGGTACAAGGTTTTCAACGGGCTGAACCGGTGTTAATGCACCCTGGCCTGCAATTTCCGTTACTTCTGCCAGAACAGGAGCCTTTGCCTGATCCATGGTGTTTTTAAGGTCAGCTTTGATTTTTTCATCCATGTTTTACTCCTTGTTTTATTTATGATTTAAGGTCAGTCTGGAATTTGGTTTTAAGAAAGGTTGCCATGGTTTTAAATTCCTGAATTTCATTTTTTTCAGCAATATCCCTTGCCCTTTGTGAGACCTGCTTAAGGTCCTCCAGAGTTTTGTTAAAAATTGAAGCCTGGTTTTTTTTGCTCTCATCTGAAAGATCAAGATACTCTTTTACACTTTTGAAAAGATGGTCAGAACCGATTTTTTTCAATTCATAGGTCAGAGTCTCTCCAGGATATTTTTCCATCATTGGCGGAATTGTTGCCTTGAGATCATCAATAATGGATTCAATGGTTTCCAGCACTTTCCTATCAAGACCTGGACATGTGCGGATCAATATATTGAGTTCCAGGAGAGTTGTCAGGATTTTTTCAAATTCAGCTCCAGGATTTACCTTGTTGCCGGCCTGTGAAATATCTGTCTTCTCTTGTGCAAGGTCATCTGATCCGGAAAATGATTTAATGAGAAAAAAAGCACCTGTGGCGATTAATGCTGCTACAACTACAATGATAAGGATTGTCATTTAAATTCTCCCCGGGTTGATATGAATTTACCCTGTTTTGCTGGCAGGGTTTCCTACAGATAATCACTATTTAAGGAATAGTCAATACAAATTAAGCTTTATTGTCCATGGATTCAGCAAATTTCTGAATACATTCAGGGAAAAGCTGCCACTCAAGTTCAAGGCCTTTTCTTTTTATATCATCAAGGGTATCGGTATCGTCAATACTGAAGGCCTTTTGCCCGATAATAGGGCCTGTATCCTCACCATAATCAATAAAATGGACAGTGCAGCCTCCAATTTTACAACCATATCTGAATGTATCACCATAGCCGTCAGTTCCCGGAAATGAGGGCAGAAGTGCCGGGTGGATATTCATTATTTTCGGGTGTGCAGGAGTGTTGCAGAACCTGTCAATAAAGTATGGTGTCATGGTTCTCATGAATCCTGCAAGAACAAGGAGATCAATATTATAGGGTATTATATGATCAAGGAGCTCCTTTTCAGCAATTGCCCTTGATTTCAGGAAAAAATCAATTTTTTCAGAAGGAGTATCCTTTGAAAAAAGTTTCTGTTTCACTTTTATCTTTTCAAGGATAAAATCATCTGGCAGTTCTGCTGAGTCAGGTTTTTTTTTTAAATTTTTAATTATGGCAGGGTAATCAACAATAAAGGTTTTAACATGGGCTTTTTCAGCTCTTTTAAGACCTTTTGCATCTTTGTTGTCAGAACCTGTAAAAAGCATGTCTGCATCGATTCTGTTTTCAGCACAGGCATCAAGGATTGCCTGGAGGTTTGTGCCGCCGCCGGATATTAGCGAGCCTATTTTTATTTTATTGTCAGCTGTTTTGTTCATTGCCTCCCCCCTTAAAATTTAAGTTATAGATATTTTGCACATTATTATATTTATTTTTTCATTTCAATCAAAGTTTGACAAAATCAAGGTAACTTAATATACTTAAGGAACTATCCAGATGGTGTATAAACAACTAAAACAGTAAAGGACACTGACTTATTATGGCTGGTATAATAGAATTAAATGATGACAATTTTGATGAAGAAGTATTAAAGGCAAAATTGCCGGTAATGGTTGATTTCTGGGCGCCCTGGTGCGGCCCCTGCAAAGCCATAGGGCCAACTGTTGAGGCCCTTGAAAAGAGCTTTGGTGATAAAATGAATTTTGTAAAGGTCAATGTTGATGATAATCCGGTTGTGCCAAGTAAATATGGAATCCAGGCAATACCTACTCTTATTTTCTTTAAGGAAGGTGAGGTTGTGGATAAAATAACCGGTATGGTTGCCAAAGAAAAACTTGAAGAATCTATTAAGAAAGTAATATAGCGGGGTTTTAATATGGCAGCAGACTATGATCTTGTAATAATCGGTGCAGGACCCGGAGGACTCACAGCCGGGCTATATGCTGGCAGAGCCAAGATAAAGGTGCTTGTTCTTGAAAAACTTTCACCGGGCGGACAGATTATTGTTTCAGACTGGATAGAGAATTACCCGGGATTCCCGGATGGCATAAGCGGGTTTGACCTTGGTGAAAAAATGAAGACCCATATGCTCAATTTTGGAGCTGAACTTGAGACAGCCGATGTTAAATCTGTTGATTTCTCAGGAACGGATAAGAAAATTGAACTCAATGATAAAACAATCAGTGCAAAAAGCGTGATTCTCGCACCCGGGGCAGCACCCAGACATTTAAATGTTGGAGAAGAAAAATTCATTGGAAAGGGTGTCTCCTTTTGTGCAACCTGTGACGGTCCGTTTTTTAAAGGTAAGACTGTTGTTGCAGTTGGCGGCGGTGATACTGCTGTACAGGAAGCCCTTTATCTGACCAAATTTGCCGATAAGGTGTTTATTGTACATAGAAGAGATGAGTTAAGGGCAGCAAAGATACTCCAGGAACGAGCCTTTGCCAATGATAAGATTGAATTTGTATGGGATTCTGTGGTAACAGGAATGGATGGGTTTTTCAGTGTTGAGAATGTCACCATTGAAAATGTCAAGACAAAGGAAACAAAAACCCTTGCTGCAAACGGATGTTTTGTATGGATTGGGATTTTACCTAATACACAGTTTCTTGGCAATAGTGTAGAACTGGATAAAGCAGGATTCATTGTTACTGATTCCAATATGGCAGCCTCTGTAAAAGGGGTCTTTGCCGTCGGGGATGCAAGGGTTACTCCTTTAAGGCAGGTATCCACTGCAGTGGGTGATGGTGCAATTGCAGCCATCTCTGCAGAACATTATATTGAGAATATGTAGATCATGAAAAAAATAATTGTTCTATTTTTTATACTGCCTTTTACCTTATTTAATTTGCAGGCCTGTTCTTTTTTTGGATTTCAGGATGATCCTGACAGCATGTATAAAACTGCTGCCCAGTTAGTTGAAGAAGGATCACTGGCTTATGAGGATAAGGATTATAAGGATGCTTTAAAAGCATTTACACAACTCAAAGAGTGGTACCCTTTCAGCAGATATGCAATTTTAGCTGAACTAAGAATTGCCGATTCCAATTATGAGCTTAAGAATTATGATGAGGCACTTGATGCCTATCAGGAATTTGAAGAGCTACATCCCAAAAATGAAGCCATTGTTCGTATCATATACAGGCAGGGACTCTGCTGGTACAAACAGATGGATACCATTGACAGGGATAACAGACCTGCTGCAAAGGCCATTGTACAGTTCAGGAGATTAAAAGAGAGATTTCCTGACAGTATCTACATTGCCAAAGTTGATAAAATGATGAAAGAGTGTACTGATAACCTTGCAGGCCATGAACTTTATGTTGCTGATTTTTATTTTAAATCCGGTCAGTATAAAGCATCATTAAACAGATATATGTATCTTGTTGAACATTTTCCCACATCTGAATATGCTGCAAAAGCATTGAACAAAATTGGAAAAGCCCGGGAAAAGGTAGACAGGATAGAAAAAAAATCTTCTAAGTTGTAAACTTTTCAAATAATAAGGTTTAAGGGGTTTAATAATGACAGAAAATAGTGATGGGGTGAAAAATGCTGAAATACCACCTGTACAGCTTGGTTATGACAGCAGATTTAAATTTAATTGCCACAGGGGAGTTAAGTGTTTTACAGATTGCTGCCGTGGCATTAATATAATGCTTACTCCCTATGATATACTGGTAATGAGTAAAGAGCTTGAATTAACATCTGAAGAGTTTCTTGCCATCTATACAGAGCCTGAGATGCTTGAAAAAACTGAATTGCCAGTGGTTAAACTCAAACTTCTGGATAATGACAGAAAATCATGTCCCTTTGTCCATGACGAGAAAGGCTGTGTTATTTACGAACACAGACCTACCACCTGCAGGTATTACCCCCTGGGGGTTGGTGCATTGAGCTACTCAAGCAATCCTGAAAATGAAAAAAATGATGAATTTTTTTTCACAATCAAAGAGAAGCACTGCCATGGTTTTAAGGAAGATAAAGAGTGGACAGTAAGGGAATGGCGCGAGGACCAGGGCATTGAAATCCGTGAAGAACTGGATGATAAATGGATGGACTTGATTGTCAGGAAAAAAACAGTGCCAACATCATTGAAATTAACACCCAAAAGCAGGGAGCTGTTTTTCATGGTCTGTTATAATCTGACACAGTTTAAAAAATTTGTATTTGAAAGTTCATTCCTTGACCGATATAAGATTGAGCCTGAAAAGATAGATAAAATTAAAGCCGATGATATTGAACTTCTTAAGTTTGGGTTTGACTGGCTGAAGGCTGCCATGTTTTCAGAGGATGACGGAGGGTTTAAACTCAAGGAGAAATAAAAATTTATAAATACAAAAAGAGTTAAGAAAAAGTAAAAGCCGGGCGGCAGTTATTGTAACCCGGCTTTTAATATTTTTTAATAATCGTAATAGAGGTTTTTTCTTAACTCTTTGTTATTAAGCTGTTCATCAATATCAACATTGAAAAAATCTGCAACAGGTTCAAATATTTCAGGGTTTTCTTCCCATACCTCCTTTGCAGCTTTTATCACAACATCCAATCCTTTTTTTGTCATTTTACCCACAGGCTGCCTGCAGAACCCCGACGGCATACCAAGTATCTGCATAAGGGTTTTTACTGCCAGGGGGTTTCTTGCTCTGCACATGGTTTTTCCGTAAACAGTATCTTCCTGTGTTATTACAGTAATAATACTGAATAGCGGTGCAAGGGCACTATTTATTTTTAAAGCATCTTCAGTTTTACCTTTATCAAGCAATGAAATCATTTTGGTCAGAAATCCAGGTGTAATATTTGACATCACAGAAATTACACCCGAGGCTCTTATGTCCGCATCTGACATCATTTCACAGGTCATTGGATCATCCCCGGAAAATATTGCAAAATTATCATGGCAGTATTTTCTTGTTGCTTTCATATTTTCAATACTGCCTGTTGCCTCTTTTACTGAAGATACGTTGCTGTATCTGTCTGCAAGGATGGCAAGATCCTGGGGCAGCATCTGGCCGCCTGTTCTTCCCGGAATGATATAAGGGACAATATCCATTTGGGGAAAAGCTCTGGCAATTGGTTCATAATACTCTTTTCTTATTTCAAGGGAACTTGGGCCGTTATAATAAGGATCAACAAGGAGAACCGATCCATATCCTGTTTTTTCAGCATGTTCAACAGCATTCAGAGCTTCAGCCGTGTTATTGCTTCCTGCACCTGCAATACTTTTGCATTTGTTTTTAGTATGTTCAGCAATTTTTGCAGCCACAAGATTGTGTTCTTCCCATTTCAAGGTGGGACTTTCTCCGGTTGTACCAGCAGCTAGAATTCCTGTAATTCCGTTTTCTATCTGGAAATCAATAAGTTTTTCAAGTCCTCTGTTATCTATTTCCCCTGCATTATCAAAGGGAGTGATCAAGGCAGTATAGCATCCGTTTTCCATAATGTTTTCTCCTGGAGCAAATAATATTTCATTAATTTTATTCTGCTACCATAAGTGATGAAATTATTCAATATTTATTATTCTTTGGCGGTATATCAATTAATTCTTTTTTTTGATATAAGGGGTTCTGAATTCAAATAATTGTTTTATATTATTTAAACTTTTTAAAGTTGGAATTGTTAATAAACAAAATTTAAGGAAGATACCATATGAATGAAGAGATACAACAGACAGGGAGTATGTTCCCCCAGAACGTTGATGAGCATATTGCTGACTTGAGATCAAAAATAGCTCAAAATACAGAGTGCGGAACAACACATTATAATCTTGCCGTGGCACTTATTGGGAAAAAAGAGTATGACGAGGCAGAGGATGTGCTCCATGATGCCATTGAATGCAGCCCCAACCTAGCTGAAGCCTATGTTCTTCTGGGAGGTCTGTACCTCCAGAGGGGTGACCTGGATGGATGTTTACGATATAACAGACATGCCATAAAAGCCCGGGCCGGCTTTGCTGAAGGGTATGGCAATATTGCCTTTGTTCTGCTTCAGCAGTGCACTGGAGAAGACTCTGATGAAGATAAGAAAAAAGTCGATGAAGCAATAAAGATGCTGAAAAAGGCGATCATTCATAATTCTAAATTTGTCCAGGCTTTTACAACTTTGGGCACTGCATATTTTATGAAAGGGCTTGTTAAAGAGGGGATTGAAGCCAATAAAGAAGCTGTCAGGATTCAACCTGATTTCCCCATTGCCCATAACAATTTAGCTGTTGCCTATCTTGAATTGGAAGAGTACAAATTGGCTCTGGAACATTGTGACAGAGCCCGTGAACTTGGTTATGATACACCACAGGCACTCATTGATGAACTTGAAGCCCATAGATAGATCATGACAGATTCATGCTCTGTTTTTGAGTACTGCCTTGCAGGTAGAGCCGATGCTGTCAGACCAGGGGACAGACTGTGGAACATGCAGTTAAGTGGTAAAACAGATGCCTGCCCGGAGAAAACAATATCTTATACCATTGGTGATTATTTCCTTGCTGCCCATAAGTTTCTTAAGAATAATAACTACAAAGTTTTAGAAAAAGGACTTAATCATACTTTATCATATAAAGTATCGGCAGAAGAGATTGTCAGCATTAAGATCTGTCTTGAAAAACACGGCCCGTTTTACCATCCCGTAAAAGTAAGTGTTGTTTTAAAAAATAAGGAAACAGTTTTGTTTGTATTAAACGGTGCTGTTTCCGATGCAGGGCTTGCCACAATTGAAAATGAATATAGATACTTAAAAGAGCTGAGTGGTGATAAATGCAATAAGGATAAAAGTGTTTTAAAAGATTTTATTCCCCTTGTCTTTGCCATGGATTTTATACAGTCAGGCAGTAGAAAAACAGGGTTTTTTCTGGCACAGTGGTTTGATGGCTTTGAAGAGTTCCATATTGTTAAAACCCGGAATGGAAACAGGACCGGCATATTAAAGGATGACGGTTCTTTTGCTTTAATATCCAACTCTGATGCAATGATAATATATGAGAAAGCATCAAAGATTTTAACACTCTGTTATGGAATTACAACATTGAAACAGATTTTTCCCTGGCACCATGCAGCAGGAGATTTTGTTGTTAAAATTGAAAACAGTATTGTTAATGTGAAATTGGTTACTGTACGCGGCTATAATATCCTCATGGAGTCAGAAAATATTTTTTTAGGGCTTTTGTTCTTTTTTTTAAACCTTACATTACGCATGAGAATAGATAGAGACAGAGGGACCAAAGAGTATATTTTCTTAGCAGATAGTGTTGTAAAAGCTTGTGTGACAGGTTTTATCAGCGGATTAAAAGAAAACCTTGCAAAGGATAGTAACCTGAATAAAGAAAAAGATGATTTTTACAATCTGTTCCTTGAATTTATGAAAAGTTTTGATCAGAAACATTTTTTAAATATTTTTATCATGATCATGGACTCCTGTAACCAGGAGACCCGGGAGACATTAATTATTAAACAAAACCTTGAACAACATGCAAAAGCAGTTTTTTTGTGCCTGACACGATTATAACATAAATAATAAAAACCTTGGTTTTTTATTGACAATAGGCAATAGACATTTTATACCATAAAGGATATTTTGCCAAAGTGGTGAGGATAAGGCACAAAATATTGGAGAAGATCTGCCGGATCATCTCTAAAATATATAGATGTAAAGTTTGACTATTAAGTGGGAATATTATTTTCACTGAAAAATGAAAAATTAATTTTTAACGGAGGTAAGTAAATGGCAAAGCATGAAACTCCATTACTGGATCAATTGGAATCCGGTCCATGGCCTAGCTTTGTATCTGATTTAAAGCAGCAGGCTGAAGTCAGAGCAAAGAATGAAGAGGGTGTTGAATTCCAGATTCCTCAGGATGCAGTGGATGATCTTCTGGGAGTTTTAGAACTCTCTTACAAACATGGAAGAACTCACTGGAAACATGGTGGTATTGTTGGTGTTTTTGGTTACGGCGGCGGTGTTATAGGAAGATATTGCGACCAACCTAAAATGTTCCCTGGTGTTGAGCATTTCCATACAATGCGTGTTAATCAACCAGCTGGTAAATATTATACATCAGAGTATCTAAGACAGCTTACAAAGCTTTGGGATTTCAGGGGCAGCGGTGTTACAAATATGCATGGAGCAACAGGTGATATTATTTTTCTTGGTACAACAACTCCCCAGCTTGAAGAGATTTTTTATACTTTGACACACGACTATAATCAGGACCTTGGCGGATCAGGCTCAAACCTGAGAACACCAGCTGACTGTCTTGGACAGTCAAGGTGTGAGTATGCATGCTATGATTCCCAGGCTCTTTGTCATTTCATGACAAATGAATTCCAGGATGAGCTCCATAGACCGGCATTTCCATATAAATTTAAATTTAAATTTGATGCATGTCCAAACGGATGTGTTGCTGCAATCGCCCGTTCTGATATGTCCTTTATCGGAACCTGGAAAGATGATATACGCATAGATCAGGATGCAGTTAATAAATATGTTGAAAATGATCCTGCCTATCCTGCAAATGCAGGCGCATATCGAGGCAGCAGAGATTGGGGCCCATTTGATATTGAAAAAGAAGTAACAGGTCTATGTCCTACAAAATGCATGAAATTTGAAAATAAAAAACTTTTCATTGACAATGCAAACTGTACACGCTGCATGCATTGCATCAATGTTATGCCAAGGGCGCTTAAAATAGGTAAAGAGACAGGTTGTTCCATTCTTTGCGGTGCAAAGGCTCCTATTCTTGATGGTGCTCAGATGGGATCACTTCTTGTGCCATTTATTGAGGTCAATCCTGACAATGATTATGAAGCTCTTACAGAGATCGTTGAAAATGTATGGGACTGGTGGATGGAAGAAGGAAATAACCGTGAAAGACTTGGTGAATTGATTATGCGTCAGGGATTCCAGGCTCTGCTTGAGGCTACTGGTATTGAAGCGGTTCCACAGCATGTTGCATATCCAAGAACCAATCCGTATATTTTCTGGAAGGAAGATGAGGTTGAAGGTGGTTGGGAACGTGACGTTGACGAATACAGAAAACACCATCTTAGATAAAAAAGGAGAATTATAATGGCATTTATTTCTACTGGTTACAATCCAGAAAAACCGATGGAAAACAGAATCACTGACATCGGTCCAAGAAAATATGATGATTTTTATCCTCCTGTAATTGCAAAAAATAAGGGTAAATGGTCTCACCACGAAATCCTTGAGCCAGGAGTCCTGGTTCATGTTGCAGATTCAGGAGATGAAGTATATACAGTTAGAGTCGGCGGCTGCCGTTTAATGAGCACAACACATATTAATGAGATTTGTGATATTGCAGATAAACATTGTGGCGGTCATGTTCGTTTTACAACCAGAAATAATATTGAGTTTATGGTTGATTCCAAGGATAAATTAGAGCCTTTGAAAAACGATCTTAAAAGCAGAAAGTTTGCAGGCGGAAGCTATAAATTCCCCATTGGTGGAACAGGTGCTGGTATAACAAATATTGTTCATACCCAGGGTTGGATTCACTGCCATACACCTGCCACAGATGCATCAGGAACTGTAAAAGCAACAATGGATGAAGTATTTAATGATTTCCAGGATATGAGACTGCCGGCACAGCTAAGAATTTCCATGGCATGCTGCCTTAATATGTGCGGTGCTGTACATTGTTCTGACATAGCAATCCTTGGTTATCACAGAAAACCACCAATGCTTGATCATGAGTATCTTGATAAGTTGTGTGAGATTCCCCTTGCTATCAAAGCCTGCCCCACAGCAGCAATTAAACCGTCAAAAGTTAAACTTGCAGATGGTACAGAAGTAAAATCAGTTTCTGTTAAACAGGAACGATGTATGTTTTGTGGTAATTGTTACACAATGTGTCCTTCCATGCCCCTTGCAGATACAGAAGGTGATGGTATTGTTCTCATGGCTGGTGGAAAAGTTTCCAACAGAATCAGTGATCCTAAATTTTCAAAGGTTGTGGTTGCATTTTTACCAAATGAAACACCAAGATGGCCAAGCATGACAAAAGCAATTAACAGTATTATTAATGCTTATGCAAATGGCGCTAATAAATATGAAAGACTTGGTGACTGGGCAGACAGAATTGGATGGGAAAAGTTTTTTGAAGTATGTGAACTTGATTTCACACACCATCTGATTGATGATTTCCGCCAGCAGGCTTACATGAGCTGGCGCCAGACTACAAATTTTAAGTTCTAATTGATTATTTTTAAGTATTTTAAAGCCGGAGCATGTTAACTGCTCCGGCTTAAACCCTATTTAGAAGGGAGTTAAACAATGAGTGATCTTCTTGATGATAAAGAGGCTGCAACTAAAGCAGTTGTAGATTTTCTTACAAAGAAATCAAAGACTAAAACAAAGTTTTATCTTAAAGATTTTTATAAGGTTTTTCCAGATGATAAACCAAGACAGATAAAAAAACTTGTTAATAATATGGTTAATGAACAGGTTCTTGAATACTGGTCTTCAGGCAGTACAACCATGTACGGCCTTGCAGGTGTTGGAATACAGCATTCTTCAGAGGGTGAAGAGTAACCAGACATATCTTCCATGCAGGCGATGATTAATACTTTTCCAGGACTTGTTGTCGCCGGATTAAGGGGTGGTTCCGGGAAAACAATTGTTTCACTTGGGATCACAACTGCATGGACAAAAGAAAAATACAAGGTCTCCTGTTTTAAAAAGGGACCTGACTATATTGATGCCGGCTGGCTTAGTTATGCAGCTGGCACTTCCTGTTATAATCTTGATACCTATCTTTGTTCCGAAGATCAGGTTAAAAATTCTTTTAAAGCACAAACCAGTAATTGTGATATTGCCGTTATTGAGGGTAACAGAGGATTATTTGATGCCATTGATACAGAGGGTAAAACATGTACGGCCGAGCTTGCCAAACTACTGAACCTGCCTGTCCTTTTAGTTGTTGACTGTACTAAAACCACACGTACCATGGCAGCCCTTATTCTTGGCTGTAAAGCTTTTGACCCTGATTTAAATATAATGGGCGTGATTCTTAATCGAATTGCAGGCAAAAGACATGAAAGTAAGCTTAGAAACAGCATTGAAAAATTTTGTAATATTCCGGTCCTGGGTTCCATACCAAAGCTTAAAGGAGACAGGTTTCCTGAAAGGCATATGGGGCTTGTGACTTTTGAGGAACATGCAGGATCAAAAAAATGTATTGATCTTTTTTCCAGAGTTGCACAGGAGAATATTGATCTTAAAAGGATTTTTACCCTGTGCAGTCAAATTGCAAATACAGGTGGGAAAAATACAGATTCTCCTGTGCTGCGGACTGAAATTCTGGCAGATTATAAAGAAATCAATTTTCCGGAAAGACAGATTTGTTCAACAGACCAGGATCTGAAAATCGGTATAATAAAAGATTCAGCATTTCAGTTTTACTATCCTGATAATATTGATGCTTTGATTGAAAGGGGTGCAGAAATTGAATATATCAGTCCCCTTAAACAGCAGAATATCCCACCTGACCTTGATGCTGTATATATGGGCGGAGGTTTTCCCGAAACCCACGCAGCTGACCTTGCTGCTAATATTGAGTTTAAAAAAGAGTTAAAGAACTCTGCAGAAAAGGGACTTCCAATATATGCAGAATGCGGAGGGTTTATCTATCTTGGTCAAAGTATTGAGATAGATGGTAAGATTTATCCCATGGCTGATATTCTTCCGGTTAAATTTGGTTTGTCAAAACAGCCTGTGGGGCATGGTTATACATCTGTAAAAGTAGTATCTCAAAACCCCTACTATGCCAGGAATGAAACAATCAGAGGACATGAATTCAGGTATTCCACCATCCTTGATATTGACTTTAAACCCCATGAAATGGCATTTAAGATGGAACGGGGAAAGGGAATAATTGATAAACTTGACGGGTTCTCAAAAGGGAATGTTTTTGCAACATACACCCATATTCACACCCTGACCACACCATTATGGGCAGATGGTATTATAAAGCAGGCTGCAAAATACAAAGTATTTAAACAGAACAGCAAATAATCAATCATTAATCAGTGTAGATAGTCAGTGGATAGTCAGTAGGGATAGTCAGTAGATAGTCAGTAGATAGTCATAAAACAAAAAGAGGCTCTCTTTTTCAAGGGAACCTCTTTTGATTTAGTGATAAACTTTACAGTCTTATTCTATTTTTTCTTCTTTGGATGACACTTTGCACAGCTTGCAGGGGCCGGGCCTTTTCTTGCATTTCCGGTTTTCTTTTTATTGAAGTCTTTATGGCAGCCTATACAGTTCTTATGCATTGCATTTTCAAGGACCATAATATTTTTTCTGTCTTCCTTGGTTTTCTTTAATTTTGTATGGCAGTCAACACATTGTTTAACGTCATCACCTGCTTTAAGATCCAGGGGTTTGTTATCCTTGTCATGGTGGCATTCACCACAGGAAAGTCCATAATCCACATTATGTTTTTTATGGGAAAACTGAACAATTCCTTTTTTTCTTTTTTTGAAGCCCTTTGTTTCCATTTTAATTGTGTCGGGAACTTCAGTGGCCGCTTGCAGGCCAGTTGCAATAAAAATTAAAGCAACACCGATAGCCATTAAAAAAATTAATAATTTTTTGCTCATAACAAATTACTCCTTTAGTTGTTATCACTATTCTTCAGTATATTTAATCATCTCTTTTCTATAACAAAAAACCTTTTTGTGTCAAGTTGTATCTTACTCTTTTTCGGCTTGTTCAGCAATACCATCGGAATTGTCTTTGTCCTCTTTGGTCGATTCATCTTCCTCCTGCCTGTCAATTTTTTCCTTTTGAAAAAATTTTGCTCCTATAATACTGATTTCATAGAGAATAATTAGAGGTATAGCCATCATGGTCTGGGTTATAACATCAGGGGGAGTAATAATAGCCGCGCCTGTAAAAAAAATCAGAATTGCATATTTTCTATTTTTTTTTAAAAAATCAACACTGACAAGCCCCATTCTGGCCATGAATGTAATAACAAGGGGAAGTTCAAATACAAAGCCGAAGGCCAGGAGCATTTTAGCTGCAAATCCCAGGTACTCTTTCATGGAAGGCATTGCCTGAATTGTTTCATTGGAAAAGCCGAGGAAAAATTTGAATCCATAGGGAAATACTATAAAGTAGCCAAAGGACGAACCTAAAAGAAAAAAGAACAGAGATAGTAATACAAGGGGCAGAATAAATTTTTTTTCCCTGCTGTATAGCCCCGGGGATATAAACATCCAGAATTCATAAAAAAGTACAGGTGTTGAAAAAAGTATCCCTGCCAGCAATGCAACTTTGAGGTATGTAAAAAAAGCTTCAGGAAGGCCTGTAAAAATCATTTTACTATTGTCTCCCATTGCTTTTACAAGGGGGGCTGTCAGGATTGCAAAGATTTTTTCTTTAAAACAGTATGCAATAATAAAACCTGCTCCAACAGCAATAAAGGAGTGGATAAGTCTGTCACGGAGTTCAGTGAGATGTTCAGTTAACGGGGTTTTACTTTCAGAGCTCATTTATTTGATGTGTCTCCGTCTTTGGCATTACCAGGCTCAATTTTATCATTACTGGTTTTATCACAGGCTGGTAAATCAGCATCTTTTTTCTCTTTTTCAGCTGGCGGTTTTTCCTGCTTGTCTTCCGGTTTTTCTTCCAACTTGTCTTCCGGATCTTTATTAGCCTCATCAATATTTTTTTGAATCTCTTCTGCCGGAGGATCAATATCAGTAATAGAGGTTTCTATATTAATGCTGTTTTTAAAATCTTGAGCAGCACCTTTGAATTCCCTCAGGGATTTCCCAAGGGTTTTTGCAAGATCGGGCAGTTTTTTCGGACCGATAATTATAAGTGCCAAGGCAAGTATAAGTAGGACTTCTGGCATTCCAAGACCGAACATTTTTAAGCTCCTTTAAAATTTTATAAACACTATATTTATAATGGTTTACCATATTGTGTCAAGAAACCATATTTTTTTATTTTGTTATTCTTTTTTTAAAAGTTGACTTCTATTTGCCTTGCAGGTAGAAAATATTCATAAAAGAGGTTTAAAAAAAGGAACAGGCAGGAAAACAGAAAGAGGATATGGAAAATATAAGAAAAAGAGTGTTACAGGCAAAAGAATTCATAACAGATCATGTAAAGATTCCATGTAAAATCGGACTTCTGACTGGAACTGGCCTGGCTGGTGTGGTAGCTGGAATGGAGATCAATTTTGAAATTGAATATTCAAAAATTCCTAATTTCCCTGTATCAACCGTTGAAAGTCATACTGGTAAGCTCTTGCTGGGGACCCTGGGTGGAAAATCAATGATTGTCATGCAGGGCAGATTTCATCTTTATGAGGGATATACCCCTGGAGAAGTGACATTCCCCATAAGATTGATGCAGGAGCTGAATGTTGAACATCTTATTTTAAGTAATGCTTCGGGTGGGATTAACCTTGATTTTTCAACGGGTGATATCATGATTGTTAATGATCATATTAACTTGACAGGTCATAATCCCTTAACAGGTGCCAATGAAGAAAAATGGGGACTGAGATTTCCCGATATGACCAGGGTGTATGATGAAGACCTGCTGCTGCTTGCCACCAGGATTGGCAGGGCAAAAAATATCAGGCTGCAGCATGGGGTCTATGCAGGACTTGCCGGGCCAAGCCTTGAGACCCCTGCTGAGACCAGATATTTAAAGAGCATTGGAGCAGATGCTGTGGGGTTTTCAACGGTGATGGAGGCAATAGCAGGTGTCCATGCAGGCATGAAAATTCTCGGGATTGCCACAATAACAAATATAAATGATCCTGATAATCCGGAAAAAGCAACAGTGGAAGAGATTATTGAAAATGCACAAAAGGCAGGTGTAAAAGTCAATGCCTTGATTTCAGGCATTGTAAATGAGATCTGATTTAGGGTTTCTAAATGATAGAAAATGATAAATTGAGCCTTGCATATTCAAGCTGTCCCAATGATACATTTATTTTCAATGGTATTGCAAATAATCTTATTGATCTTCAGGGAATGGAGTTTAATATAACCCTTGCCGATGTTGAAACCCTGAACAAACAAGCATTGAACACTGTCCATGATATTACAAAACTCTCCTTTGCAGCCTTTGGATCAGTACGGGATAAATACCGGCTTTTAGAGGTTGGATCTGCCCTGGGAAGGGGCTGCGGCCCCCTTATTATCAGCAGGACAAAAAGGAAAATATATGATATCAATGAACCTCTTATTTCTGTTCCCGGCCTTGGAACCACTGCATATCATCTCTTAATGCTTTTTTTGAATGACTTAAGACAAGGGTCTGGAAAAGGAGTTCATCCCCATATTATTCCAATGTCCTTTGAAAAGATCATGCCCCATGTATTAAAAGGAGAATCTGATTTTGGTGTGATTATCCATGAAGGAAGATTTGTCTATGAGAATTCAGGGCTTAATCTGGTTTGCGACCTTGGAACCTGGTGGGAGAAAAAAACTTTGCTGCCCATCCCCCTTGGGTGTATTGCCGTAAAAAAAAAGATGGACAGGAATCTTGGAGAAAAAATCGAAATTCTGATAAAAAAAAGCATTCAGCATGCAGAAAAAAACCCCGGAAAAGCATTTGAGTATATAAAAAAACATGCCCGGGAAATTGATGGCAATGTCATACAGCAGCATATTGATCTTTATGTTAATGGGTTTACAAAAGAGCTTGGGAAAAAAGGGAAAGAGGCTGTTAAGCTTTTTTTTTCCGAAACAATAAAGGCAGGCATCCTGCCTGAATCCAGAGAAGAGTTGTTTTTGTCTGACAAGACATAAAGCATATATTTAACCATGGAAAAAAACAGTAAACCATATAAGGCTTTTATGAAAAGTGCATATGGTAAGGTTAAAGAGTTTCACATGTTTGACAGCGGCGATCATGTGCTTGCAGGAGTATCAGGCGGCCCTGACTCTGTAGCTTTGCTGCTGTTTTTACTTGATGCGCAGAAAGAATTTTCATTAAACATAGCAGTTGCCCATTTAAATCACATGTTAAGGGGCAGAGAAGCGGATCGGGACGAGGCGTTTGTACGGAGCCTTGCTGACAAATTCGGACTTCCATGCCATATAAAAAAAATAGATGTTGCAGAATTTTCAAGAAAGAATCGTTTATCTACAGAAGAGGGTGGAAGAAATGCACGATACTCTTTTTTAAAGGATATTCAGAGGGAGCACAGGTATTCAAAAATTGCACTGGGGCACAACCGGGACGACAATGCAGAACTTATCTTAATGAATATTCTAAGGGGCACCGGTCCCAGAGGGCTTTCAGGAATTCCTCCAGTAAGGGAAAACTGTATTGTCCGCCCTTTCATGGGAATTACAAAAAATGATATTATTAAATTCCTTGAGTTTAAAGGGCAGCAGTATATGACTGACAGAACCAACCAGGACAATATATATTTGAGAAATTCAGTGAGAAATTATTTATTCCCTTTAATAGAGGAAAAATATAATCCAAGGATCAAAGAGTCGCTTATTCGTCTGTCAACCATAATAAAGGATGAAAATGACTGGATGGAAAAGGAGGCAGATCTTTGCTTTAATCAGGCATTAGAGAGTATAGCACCTGATAATCAGTGTCCTGATACAATTGAGTTATCCATTGATGCCATAACAAACTGCCATGGTGCATTAAGGAAAAGAGTAATTAGAAAGGCCATTAAAAAGATCAATAAAAGATTGAAAAAAATTAGTTATGTTCACATTGAGGACATTGTAAAATTGTCTTTATCAAAAACTTTTGGAGAAAGTATTGATCTTCCCCATCAGATAAGAGTGTTTAAGCAGAAAAAAAGTCTATACTTTAAAAAGGAATCCAGGCCCTTAAGGGAGCTTGGAAAAAAGAGAAAAAGATCAGGATAATTGATAAGACAAATATAGGTCTTTTCATAATCTGTTAAACTTGTTAAATTTAAAATTATGTTTATTATTATTGATTGGACCGATTTATAAGTCTTTTAAAGGTGATACTTAAATTACATTAGGAAAGGAATCATTTTGAATCAATTTTATAAAAATTTATCCCTCTGGCTGGTGATAGTGTTGATGATGGTAATGCTTTATAATATTTTTAACCATCAGCAGGGATTTCAAAAAGAGATAGGTTATTCAGAATTCCTGGCAATGGTTGAAAAAAAGGGTGTTAAAAATGTTAATATCCAGGGGCAGAATCTTATTATTACAGGTTTCAGCGGGGAAGAATATAAAAGCTATGCTCCCAATGATGCAAAACTGATTGAAATATTACGGAAGAATAGAGTGGCAATAAAGGCATCTCCACCAGCTGAATCCTCCATGCTCATGTCCATAATCATATCATGGCTTCCCATGATTGTCTTAATTGGTGTCTGGATATTTTTCATGCGCCAGATGCAGGGAGGGGGAGGCAAAGCCCTGTCCTTTGGAAAGAGCCGGGCACGTTTAATGGATGATCAAAAGGAAAAAGTAACCTTTGAGGATGTTGCCGGTATAGATGAAGCAAAGGAGGAACTCACAGAAATTGTAGATTTCCTGAAGGAGCCCAAAAAGTATACAAGGCTTGGAGGCCGTATCCCTAAGGGAGTTTTGCTTGTGGGCAACCCTGGTACGGGAAAGACACTGCTTTCAAGGGCGGTTGCCGGAGAAGCAGGGGTTCCTTTTTTTACAATCAGCGGTTCTGATTTTGTTGAAATGTTTGTTGGTGTGGGTGCATCCAGAGTGAGGGATCTCTTTATCCAGGGTAAAAAAAATGCTCCGTGTATAATATTTATTGATGAACTTGATGCCGTGGGCCGTCAGCGTGGCGCAGGCATGGGCGGCGGCCATGATGAGAGGGAACAGACCCTGAATCAGCTTCTTGTGGAGATGGATGGATTTGAATCCAATGAAGGTGTTATCCTGATGGCTGCCACCAACAGAGCAGATGTACTTGATCCGGCTTTACTGCGCCCTGGCAGGTTTGACCGACAGGTCTATGTGGATCTGCCGGATATTAGGGGAAGAAAGGGAATCCTTGAAGTTCATATTAAAAAAACTCCTGTTGATGATGATGTTGATACCTTGATTCTGGCCAAGGGAACCCCTGGTTTCTCCGGTGCTGATCTTGAAAACCTTGTCAATGAAGCTGCACTTCTGGCTGCTAAAAAAGGTCATGAAAAATTAAATATGATGGATTTTGAAGAGTCTAAGGATAAGGTTGTCATGGGGCTTGAAAGAAAATCCAAGGTTATTTCCGAAGAAGAGAAAAAGACAACAGCATATCACGAGGCAGGCCATGCGCTGGTGGCCAGGTTTCTGCCCCATGCCATGGCAGTGAACAAAATAACAATTATTCCCAGAGGACGGGCAGCAGGCCTTACATGGTTTCTGCCCGAAGAGTCTGATTTCAAATACAAGGAACAGCTTGAAAGCGAACTTGCCGTTGCCTATGGCGGAAGAGTTGCAGAAGAGCTGATTTTTAAAAGAATATGCACTGGTGCTGCCAATGATATAAAACAGGCAACAACCCTTGCAAACAGGATGATCAGAATTTTCGGCATGGGCAAAACCCTTGTACCAATGTCCTATGAACAGCACAATGATAATATATTCATTGGCCGGGAGATCACCCAGGCAAAAGAGTATTCAGAAGAGACAGCAAGGAAAATTGATGCTGAAGTATCTTCTCTTATATCCATGTCCTATGAAAAAGCCCGGGATATTCTGGAAAGTAATATTGAAATCCTCCATGCGCTTTCCAGGCTGTTAGTTGAGCAGGAGACTGTCATGGGAAAAGAACTTGATGATCTTGTAAGAAAAATGAAACCTGACTTTGTATTTCCTGAAAAAGAGGAAACAGAAAAGAAAACAAAGCAGGATGTTGAAAAAAAAGATATTTCAGATATTCCTGCAGATAAAGAAAGGGCAGAGGATATAAATACAGATACCGGGGATACTCAAGACATAAAAGATATGGACGAAGGTGATATTGATGAAAAAGATATGGATGAAAAGACCTGAAAATGAAAGAATATACCATTGAATGGGATGGATTTAAGCTGAATCTTGGTAAAAGTCCATGCATAATGGGCATACTGAATGTTACTCCTGATTCTTTTTCCGATGGCGGAAAATTTTTTAATTTTGAACAAGCCGTGACCCAGGGCAGAAAACTTGCAGAACAGGGGGCTGATATCCTTGATATAGGAGGAGAGTCGTCCCGCCCCTTTGCAGAACCGGTTTCAAAAGCTGAAGAGATACAAAGGGTTGTTCCGGTGATTAAAGAGCTCAGCTCACTGATCGATATTCCCATTTCCATTGATACTGTGAAATCAGATGTTGCAGAAAAGGCACTTGATGCCGGAGCTTCCATAATAAATGACATAAGTTCCTTTGAAAAGGATCCCATGGTTGCAGACCTTGCTTCTGAAAGGGGTGTACCTGTAGTTATGATGCATATGAAGGGAACACCTGAGACTATGCAGCTTAACCCTGAATATGACGACCTTATTAAAGAGATCATTGATTATTTTGTTAAGAGAGTTGAGTTTGCACTAACCCGGGGAATAAAAAGAGAGAATATAGTTCTTGACCCTGGAATAGGTTTTGGAAAAACAGTTAAACATAATCTGGTTATTCTCAAGGAGCTCAGCCGATTTGAAAAGTTAGGCTTTCCATTGCTCATCGGAAGTTCAAGAAAATCATTTATTCAGAAGATATTGAGCAGAAAGGGGAACCAGGGAACAGAGAATATAACTCCTGCATCAGAAGAGTGTGAAACAGGTACCCTTGCATCTGTTGCAGCAGCTTTTTTAAATGGCGGGCATATTGTAAGAGTCCATGATGTGGCAAAGGTTAAACCTTTTTTACATATATTAGATTCCATTAAAAGTGCATAGAACACTCAAAACAGGCAGAATATTTTATACATTCTTTTGTGTATTGATTATTATCGGCCTGGTCATGACCATGGCTTGTCATTCAAAACCTGAAGAGACCGACCTGCTTTTACCTGTTGAGTTTTCATCCATTCCCCGGAATCTTATACTGACCTCACCATCTGTGGAAAAACTTGAAGTCCGTGTCCGCAGCACGCCAAAACATATTGAATTAATAAAAGGTATGGATATTAAATATGTTGTTGATCTGTATTCTGATTTAGCATCAGATCCTGCAGGGGAAAAAGTAAGGATTGATCCAAGAATATACTTTATTCCGGTTTTAAAAAAGAGAATTTTCATTCCCAGTGGGGTCGAGATACTGAGTGTTAAGCCATCATACATACGTATAAGCCTTGAAAAAAAAATGGTGAAGAGTTTTTCCGTATCTGTGCCGTACACAGGGGCTGAGGCCCCGGGCTATGTGGCCCTTTCTGCCAGGATAGAACCCCCGGCAGTAACTCTTACAGGCCCTCAGTCAATTATAGAATCCATAAAGAGTCTTAAGACAAAACCTGTTGATTTAACCAATGCCAGGGAGAGTTTCAAGAAAAAAATTCCTGTTGATTTAAAAGAGCTTAACACGGAATCAGATCCGTCAATAGTAACAGTGTTTATTCCCCTTGAAAAAAAACAGATGACTAAGGTATTTGATGATATACCTGTGGAGCTTAAAAACACCAGGGGAAAAGAGAGTGTAATCCCTTCAAAAATCAGTTTAACAATTAAGGGAGGACATGATATGCTGAATCGCAGGGAGGCAAGGGAGAAGATTAAGGTTACAATTGATGTCAAAGGATTAAAGCCGGGTGTATATGTTAGAAATGCAGTGATAGATATGCCCCTTGAATTAATAATGATAAGTGCCAGACCTGAAATTTTTACTGTAAAAGTTGAATAGGGGTAGATACATGTTATTAGTTATTGATGTCGGGAATACAAATACAGTTCTTGGAATTTTTAAAAATGATGTTTTAATTGAGGACTGGCGGATTAAAACCATACGGGATACCACTGCGGATGAAGTTAATGTGCTGGTCAAGGCACTGTTTGCAGACAGTAAGGTTGTCATGGGAAAAAGGATAGGTAAAGTGCTGATATCATCTGTGGTTCCGCCTGCTGTACCCATATTAAATGCTTTCTGCAAAAAGCATCTCAATCTTGAACCATTGTGGATAACCCCCGGTCTTGTACGTTCATTAATGCCGGTTCTTTATAAAAACCCCGATGAGGTCGGAGCAGACAGGATAGTTAATTCAATTGCGGCATATGATAAATATAAAACAGCCATGATAGTTGTTGATTTTGGTACTGCAACAACATTTGATGTAATATCATCAAAAGGTGAATATATGGGAGGAGCAATCTCTCCGGGCATTGCAATCTCTTCAGAGGCTCTTTTTCATAAAGCATCCAGGCTCCCACGGGTTGAAATTTTCCAGCCCACTGACAAGGTTATAGGCAGGGATACAATAGACAGTATAAAATCCGGAATAATATATGGGTATGCCTCCCTTGTGGATGGTATGGTGGAAAGAATGACAAAAGAGATGGGATCTTCTCCGGTTATAATTGCAACCGGTGGGCTTTCTCCCTTGATTTCAAGTGTTTCAGAAAAAATAGATCACGTGGAAGAGTCGTTGACACTGGAAGGTCTACGAATAATAAGTCAGAAATTGTGAGCAGGGATCAGTGATTTTTAACTTGCACACTATTTGTTTTTCGATATAATACATAAGCTGTTGTACATACGGAGGACAAAATGAAGGTGCTTGTAGTTGATGATGAAGTTGTCAGCAGAAAGAAGATGATTAAAATTCTGGGTAAGTATGGGGTGTGTGAAGAGGCTGAAAACGGCAGGGAAGCAATTGAAAAATTCAGTGTTAATGCCGTTGATGGAACCGACTCATATGACCTTATTACCCTTGATATTTCAATGCCGGATATAAGTGGACTGGATGTTCTGGAAAGAATCCGGAATATTGAAAAAGAAAAATCTGTGGAAAAAGAACAACAGGTTAAGATTTTAATGGTAACTGCAAAGTCTGAAAAAGAGACTGTAAGACAATCCATTGAAAGCGGGTGTAATGATTATGTTATTAAACCGTTTAATAATCAGTCAATGCAGATTAAGCTTGTCAGGGCAGGTCTTATCAAAGAAGACAAACTATAGCAGGCCATGCACATGTTCAGCAGTGAAGAAAAGGCATTAATAAAAACTTTCAGTTTAAGGCAGAAACACGATATAATTATCAAATTTATTGAATCAGGGCAGAAAGAAGATAAAAGTATTAATAATTTTCTTTCTGAGCTAAGTGATCTATCCCCCCATATTCAGGTTAAAACAGAGCAAAAAAAAGATAACCATCTTCCTGAAATAGTAATAGCCGAAAATATAAAGTATGCTGCTGTTCCACTTGCACAGGAGCTTGAACCGTTTTTAAATGCTTTATTGCCGGAGCTGGTATCAAGTCAGAGTATATTGTCACAAAAGGTCAGAAAAGACCTTAAAAAAATTGAAATTCCTGTTAAACTGAAATTATTTGTTGCCGGGGAATGCCCCCATTGTGCCGGCTTTGTCAATAATATGGCGGCAATGGCCCATGCGTGCAAAAATATTGATGTAACAATAATTGATGCAGCTCTTTTTACAAAGGAAGCAGCCCGGAATTCAATTATGTCTGTTCCCTGCCTTGTTTTAGATGAGGAGTTCAGGTGGACAGGCACCATTGCCATGGAAGAGATTACCCATGTCCTTGCAGACCGGGACCCTGAAGGCCTGAAAGCCGAAAACCTGAGAACAATCCTTGAAAACGGGAAGGCTTCGTGGCTCACCCGGCAGATGATTGCAAAAAATATGATATTCCCGGAGTTTATTAAACTTGTGATCCATGGGATATGGTCAGTGCGGCTTGGTGCAATGGTTGTTGTTGAGGAACTTGCAGAGAAAAATATTGAACTTGCAAATAAGATATGCCCTGTCCTGTGGAAACAATATCCTTCCGTCTCCATGGATGTAAAGGGTGATATACTCTATGCAATTGGCGAGGCAGGCACCAGTAAAGATATTAAGTTAATTGAAAATACAATCAAATCATCTGATTCGCCGGAGCTGAAGGAAGCTGCCAGGGATGCCCTGGAAAATATCAGGTTACGATATTAAAAAAAAATTATTTTTATTGACTTTTCTGTATGGTTGGCACTATATTGTTTCTATGGTTCATATCGTGGTTAATTCAAGGACAAATAAAAGACGAATAAAATCTGTCAAGGGATTTATTTTACGAAAAGGAGTGGTGAATGATACTTTTTTTAGATGATGAAACCGCCATTACAGATATTTACAGTAAACTCATGAAAAGAAAATATGGGTTTGAAATTGATTCATATAATTCGCCTTTAGCTGCTCTGAAAGCAGTGGAAAACTCACCGGGAAGATACGATGTAATTATTGCTGATTTTCAGATGCCGGAGATGAATGGTATTAAATTTTTTCAAAAGATCAGGGAAAAGGATCAGGATACAAAGATAATGATCTGTACGGGAGATCCTTCAACCATAACCGACAAGGCAGTATGCGAAACCAGGCTGTTTTCAATATTGAAAAAACCTTTGCAAACCGACGAAATGGCTGAACAGATCCAGGCTGCGCGAAAACAGGTGTAGACCGGGAATAAGCCGGATCAATCGATAAACCTGCCCATACATTCCAAATATTTGTCAATTCAGAGCTTTTGATCAAAGCTTTTAAAAATCATATTTTTCCTGTTGCATATATTTTAATATATGATAGTAAATAAACAAAATTTTATCCTGTATATTTCATTGAATATCCAGGCAGGCAGGTATGAAAATTAATAAATATTGACAGGCAGGTATTGACAGCAGATGAAAAGTTTTAACCATAGAAAAACAGTTGCATTTCCATCTTTCCCTGCTTATTTTTTTCCTGCCTGCCTGAGCGGGTTTTTATTGGCCCTGGCATTTCCCCCCGTCAATTTTTATCCTGTTGCATTTCTGGGAATGGTTCCCCTTTTAATATTGCTTGAAAAGACAGATAAAAAAGATAGATTTTTTGCAGGGCTGTTTGCAGGTTTTTGTCATTACCTGGCATTGATACACTGGTTTTTTACAACCATGCATACCTATGGACACCTTAATTCTCTGGTTGCAATCTCAGCTCTTATATTGATGTGCCTCTATTTTGCCCTTTATTTTGCTTTTTTTGCCCTGGTTCTTGGTTTTTTTGATTTCAACTGCCTGTCCATGCCCCTGGTTGCAGGAGGTGTATGGGTCTTGTTTGAGTATATCAAGTCCAGTATATTCTCAGGTTTTCCCTGGGGCAATATGGGTTATAGTCAGTATTTGAATCTTTTTTTTGTACAGGCAGCTGATATAACAGGCGTATATGGCATATCATTTTTGATCATATTAATTAATGCCCTGGCAGCTCTGGTTGTAATAAATCTTAAGAAAGACAGGAAAAAAGTTCTTATATCTGTAATTGCAATTATTCTGGTTGTCACAGCAGTATTGAGCTATGGCATGATAAGAATAAAAACGATAAACAGGTCAATTGCCGGGGCACCCACAAGGAAAATAGCTGTTGTTCAGGGTAATATCAGGCAGGATGTGAAATGGGATAAAAACTATGTAAATGAGACCTTAAACAGGTATTGTTTTTTATCCTTAAAGGTATCTGAAAAAAAACCAGATCTCATTGCCTGGCCGGAAACAGCCCTGCCTTTTTATTACGGAGCTTCAAGGGCCTTATCAGATAAGGTTGATGCCTGTATAAGAAAAGCAGGGACTGATTTTCTGATTGGAAGCCCGGCTTTAACGCTGGTGGATGACCGGACAGAGTATTATAACAGAGCTTATATGTTCAACCGTTTCAGCATTGAAACAGGAAAGTATGACAAGGTTCATCTTGTTCCCTTTGGCGAATATGTACCCCTGGGTGAATATTTTTCCTTTCTTGGTAAGCTTACAGCCCAGTCCGGGGATTTTACCAGGGGAGCCAGCGGCACAGCCCCCCTTAAGTTTGGCAATACAAGGGTTGGTGTACTCATATGTTTTGAGATTATTTTTCCGGCTCTGTCCAGGGATTTTGTTAACAAAGGCGCGGATATCCTGCTGACAATCACCAATGATGCATGGTTTGGGCGTTCTTCAGCACCTGAGCAGAATTTTTCCACGGCTGTTTTCCGGGCTGTTGAAAACAGGAGAAGCCTTGCAAGGGCTGCCAATACAGGCATAAGCGGTTTTATCAGTCCTGTTGGAAAAATTTATGAAAAATCTGATATTTTTGTGGAAGCAGGCCTTGTACACGATTTACCTATATTAAGCCAGAAAACATTTTACACAAAGTTCGGGGATATATTTGCCATTTTCTGCTGTATTGCAGTTATGGGTGGTTTTGTGGTAAACAGGGTACATAATGCAAGACAAGGAAATTAAAAAGCAGATTTAAATTTATTGAAATAAACGGGATACTTGATTATGTCTACGGAACAGGAACAGAAAATAAAAGATTTATACAATAAAATAGAAAGACTCAAGGAGTATCTTTGACCTGCCTGCAAAAGAGAAGCGCTTAAAAGAGCTGGAATTTTTCATTGCAAAAGAGGATTTCTGGGATGATCAGGAAAAAGCAACCAGGCTTTTAAAAGAGCGGACAGAGATTTCAGAACTTATTGAACAGTGTAACACCATCGCAGGCAGTATAGAAGATAGTGATGTATTGCTTGAGCTTGCCAGGGAAGAGTCTGATGAAGAGTCTTTGAAAGAGGTTGAAAAACAGATTGCTGCCCTTGAAAATCAGGTCAGACAGTTTTCTTTGAACATAATGCTCAATGGCGGGGATGATGCAAGGGATGCCCTTGTTTCCATTAATGCCGGTGCAGGTGGTACAGATTCCCAGGACTGGGCGGAAATGCTGTTCAGAATGTATTCAAGGTGGGTGGATAAGAGAGAATTTTCCCTGCAGGTGATTGATTACCAGCCAGGTGATGAGGCAGGGATAAAAGGGGTTACATTCCGGGTTTCAGGGCATAATTGCTACGGGTTTTTAAAGGTAGAGTCAGGTGTGCACCGCCTGGTCAGGATTTCACCATATAATGCCGGCGGCAAGCGCCACACTTCCTTTGCTTCAGTCTTTGTATATCCTGAGATCAAGGATGAGATTAAAATCGATATTGATGAAGCAGATTTAAGGATAGATGTCTACAGGGCAAGCGGAGCAGGAGGCCAGCATGTAAATAAGACAAGCAGTGCAGTAAGGATTACACATATCCCAACAGGAGTGGTGGTTCAGTGTCAGCAGGAACCTTCCCAGCACAGAAATAAATATATTGCCATGAAAGTTCTGAAATCAAGACTGTATCAGCTTGAGAAAGATAAACAGGAGAAAAAAATGCAGGATCTCCATGACGGCAAGGATGATATTGCCTGGGGAAGCCAGATCAGATCCTATGTTCTTCATCCCTACAGGCTGATTAAAGACCATAGGACAAATATTGAAACAGGTGATGTGGACAGGGTGCTGGATGGAGATATTGATCAGTTCATTGAAGGTTTTCTCCTCTCAGACCAATAATATACCCTTACTTATATCTTCATTGTTTTTATATGCTTTCAAATGGTGAAAATTACAGTCAAAACAGCTCCAGTTGTTTGTACAGGGCCGGCCTCTTCTTTTTTTGGAGATTGCTTTTCTGATATTGTTTCAGCTCTTCCTGGATACTTGCCAGAAACCTTGATTTTTTCCTCTGGGCAGGCCTGCCGAAAATCACTCTTTTTTCTGCATGGGTAAGGCATAAAATATCTCTTGCCCTGGTCATGGCAACATAGAAGAGACGTCTTTCCTCTTCAATATCTTCTATATTGTCAAAGCTTTTTGAAAAAGGGATATAATCTTCCTCACATCCTGTCACAAAAACCACCGGGAATTCAAGGCCCTTTGAGGCATGCATGGTTAAGAGAGAAATTTTTTCAGCCTTTATTGCCAGCAGGTCCTGATCATCTATTATAAGCTCATGGGAGTTTTTCTCTTCCTTGGGTTTTTTCTTTTCCGTGTTAACAGACTGGAAAGGCAGGTTAGCTTTTTCAAAGATTTCTTCAAATACTTTTGACTGTTTTCTGGTTCTGAAAAGAACGGCAAAATCAGCAAAGGAGTACTCTTTTTCGTTGTAGTCTGTCTGCCTTGCACTTGATAGAGAAGAGACTCCGCCCATCAGGCTTTCAATCATTTTTCCTATGGCAACTGCTTCTGCTTTGTCACTGGCTGTTTCCATGATGATTATTTTCTGTCTGCCCCCTTCCTGATTGGAAAAGATCCGGGTTTTTGAAGATGGTCTGTCTTGATCTGTAATTAATTGAAATGAAGCATCTAAAATTGTCTGGGTTGACCTGAAGTTTTCTGTTAAGGTAATTTTCCGGCTGCCGGGAAAGTCATGGATAAATCTGTTAAAATATTTGTTGTCCGATCCCCTGAAGCCATAGATCGACTGGTCAGGGTCACCTATGACCATAAGGTTTTCTCCTTTTTGGGCAAGGTTTTTTACCAGGATATACTGACCTTTGTTAATATCCTGGTACTCATCAACAAAAATATGTGTAAATCTTTTTTTGATCTTAATGGCAGATTCACCATTTCCCTGGAAAAATTCAATCCCAAGGGTGATCAAATCTTCAAAATCAACAAGATTGTTTTTTGTTAAAAGTTCTTCATACTTTTTAAAGATGTTTATTAAATCTTTATTCCCATTCTTTTCAGGGATTTCAGGTCCGGCCTGGCTCTGCTTTATTTTTTGAATCCACAAGTCTGCCCGGGAGGGTTTAATCCTGGTATCTTTGCATGCTGCCTTTATCAAGCTTTCTCTTACGTCATTATCTGCTATTTCAAACTTAAAGGATGTAAACTCCTTTAAAATCATAAGGCAGAAAGCATGAAATGTTGTTGTGCATACATTTTTAGATTTTTGTTTTTTATTTTCCACGAGCAGGGCGAGACGCTGTTCCATCTCCTTTGCAGCCCTGGTTGTAAATGTCAAGGCAAGTATTGAATCAGGGGATACTCCATCACAGGTGATAAGGCGGGCTATTTTTTCTGTTAAGGTCCTGGTTTTACCGGTTCCGGGGCCTGCCTCAACAATAAGGGGAAACCCCTTTGCAAGGACGATTTTTTTCTGTTCATTATTAAGTCCTTGTCTTTTTTTCTTTTCTTTCTTATTTGACTGTTTCTGTTTTTTATCATTTGTTTCAGGCAGAATTCCAGGCGATTCAGTTTTTTTCTTCTTTTTTTTCTTAACAGGCGCACCTCCAAAAAGGGTAAGGTTGTCCCCCTTAAGCTTTTCCATTTCATGGGCATCAAATATTCTGACTTTTCCAAACTCACCATCAAATCCAGGAAAGGTCTTTACATCACCCTGGCGCATTTTTTCAACTGCACGGGCAAGGAGGGGAATATTGGTCTTTTCAATCTCTTTAATATCTTTATCAAGGAGGATTTCAAGCTCAGGGCCGATAATTTCAATTGCTCTGTTATAATTCCGGGTTACTTTTTTTGTATTGGGACCGACTTGAAAAATTTCCGATAATATATCACAAAGGGGTATAATGTTCTGATAGCCATGTCTGTTTTCAGGAACAAACCCCTCGGGTCTTCCGGCAAGGTCCTGGACACGGTGCAAAACTCCCAGAGTCATTGGTCTGCCGCATTCAGGACATATTCCATTCATCTCAATACTTTGAACAGGGTTAAGGCATACATTGCATTTTCTATGGCCGTCATAATGGTATTTGCCCTGTTCAGGATACATATCAATTGTGCCGGTATATTTATGATCTCTTTGTTCCAGGGCATCCCTGATGGCAAAATATGAAAGATCAGTATTAAAAACAGATGCATTCCTGCCCAGGAACCGGGGAGAATGGGCATCAGAGTTTGAAACAAAGTTTAAGCCATCGAGATTTTTAACACGCCAGTTCATGGGAAGGTCAGAGGAAAGCCCTGTTTCGGCTGCAAAAATATATTTACTCAAGGTTCCAAAACACTCTTCAATGGAATCAAAACCTGATTTTGACCCGAACATTGAAAACCAGGGTGTCCATATGTGTGCAGGGATAAAAAAACCATTATCATCTGTTTCAAGCATCAGTTCAAGGAGGTTTTCAGCTGCAAGCCCGAGTATGGGCCGTCCGTCGGACCGGATATTGCCGATCTTATCCAGGCGGAGATTAAATTTTTTTACACTGTCAATTGTGGGGAAAAAAATAAGGTTGTGATTTTTTCTTACCCGGTCATTTTTTTTGTATATGCTGCTGATTTCGGTCTGAAGAATAAATCTTACTTTATTGCGGCAAAGTTCAGGTATCTCTTTATCAAGCTCTCTTCCAAGCTCTGGTTTAAGTTTGAACAGGCCGTCTTCAGCTGGCTTGAGTTTCTGTTCGATCTCGTCTATCCACTCAGGGTAAGTAAAATCACCGGTTCCCACAACCCTTACCCCCTTGGTCATGGCAGCCATATAAATATGTTCAAGATCAAGATTTTTTGCCGTGGCACGTGAGAACTTTGAATGGATATGTAAATCAGCAATAAATTTCATGGGGCCTGCCTTTCCTGGGTTTTGGGGAAGTCTTCAACTTAATTTGTTCCATTTACAGCATCCTTTAATATAATATAAATAATACATTATGTTTTAACTTTGTTGTGGCCTATTGTTGCAATATATATAGCAATTAATGTGAGCACAACTCCTGCAAAATTAATATAAGTTGTGGGACGATGGAAAATAAGAACATCCCATACAAAGGCAAGGGCAGGCTGTACAAGAAGTATTATTCCTGAATATGATGCCCTGACCCTGGGCAGAGCATTGGTGATAAGTATCCATCCTGCGGCCTGACTGAAAACACCCAGGGCACCAAGGGAAAGTAAACTGCCCATGCCCGGAATAACAAATGTATCACTTGATAATACCATTTCAAGGCCAAGGAAGATGGCAGTTGTAAAAGAGATAAGCATGAGAACATAGAAAAAAGAAGAGCCATGCATATCTGACTGGAGTTTTCTTAAGGATAATAAAAAAACTGCATACAAAAAGGCGGTTAATATGCCCATGATAATTCCCAGTTGATACAGTTCAGGAAGGTCTTTCCAGTTTATTCCAACAATCATTAAAAGCCCTGTAAAAGCAAATGGAATGGACAGAAAAAAAACCATGCGCAGTTTTTCTTTGAAAAAAACAATGCCTGTAAATGTAAGGATAATAACCTGAAAATTCGGAAGTATGGTGGCAAGCCCCGGCCCGATATATTTAATGCTTGAATGGTAAAAATAGAGATCAAGGGCAAAAAGCATGCCGCAAAACAGACATAAAACCATGTGGCGGGTGCCGTACCATTTTAATTCTCTGTTTTTAAGTGTTAACAGAAACAGTACAATTCCGCCAAAGATAACCCGGTAAAATGCAGATGATGTCGGGCTGACCTGACTGAATTTCACCCATACACCGGAAAAACTGATCATGACAGCGCCGATCAGTAAGCTTACCATGGCATTGTTATGTCTATTTTTTTTTCTTTTATATTGTCCTATAATTTTCCCGTTATTGTCTGGGTTATTATGTGCCACTTCGGTCTTTTCCATGTTTTTAAAAATGCCTTTAGATCTGATTTTATGGCTTTTTGATCCCTTTCATAACCATCCATGAAAAGCACCATATCCATCTGTTGTTTATCTGTACCATACTCGTCTGCATATAACTTTGCAAAGGCATTGGCAGGAGTGACCATATGTCCCATAAGTTTTTCCAGCGGCAGTTTAAGCCCCCTTGTATCTTTGCTGAATTCATAGGCTTTATAAACCAGTTCAGAGCATACCAGGCTTGAATCAGTTAAAAAATCAAAATTATAATCATAGGGGCGGCCGCTGTATTTAAAAGCATTGAATATTGCTGCCATTTTTTCTTTTATTGAAAGCCTTGGCCGTAATACAACAAGGGAATCACACAAGGCTGAATGCTCAAGGGTTGAAAAAATAACACCAGCTGCCACAGCCTCGATAACCCTGGGGGAATGCTTTTTATCCGGAAAATTTAAAAGTCTTTTATATGCATCAGGATAGTTCTTGCTTAATAGTGTTTCAAAGTTATCAGCCCCCTGCTTTTTTATCCATGCCAGAGTGTCAGGATCCTTTGAACATGCATTTCTCTGGGAAGCCGACCCAATAAACAGTGCTGCATGGCTCCAGAATCCGGGTATTCCAACATTAGTTAAATACCACTCCCTGCGTTCAAGTAAAATATCCCCAGGTTCAAGCAGGCGTTCGAACTCCTTTATCTGGCTCTCTTTAATGAGGTATCTGTCTTTACGGTATACCTTAGTATTTCCCATCCAGCTTGAGATGCCTTTCTGAACCGGAAATAATACTTTTTTTGAAGTATCTGTAATTATCTTAAATCCGTTTTTCAGTGTGAGTTCAGGTCCTTCACCCTTACCGGCAGCAAATATTCTTTTTTTGTCCTCTTCCATGAAAGCATTAAACTCATCATCATCAATCACAGGTCCATAATATTTAGCAATGGTTTCAAAGGCAGTAAATTCTCCTGCCAGCATAATATTTAAAAACCGGTATTTAAAATCAGCATATATGCCTCCGGGCAGGCCGAGGTCAGGAGCAGGTTCATTAAACAGTGTATCCAAAGCAGGGTTGTTTTCAGCCATGTGAATGAAATCCAGGGCAAACCTATACTCAGCCAGCAGCGCTGCCCTTGATATGAAAAATGAAATTTTTCTTTCTGTTCCCTTTTTTGTTTTAACAATATCTCTGTGGAGTTCAGCAATAGAGTCCAGAGCCATATAGTAATCAAGGAGACTCTTCCATACCATCAAAGCTTCACTGCGCGCATCTTTTGTCAACATTTCAGGTTTTTTATATTGTTTTTTGGGAAAGAGATCAGGTCTGGTTTTAGTAAATTCAATGATTGAGGCAAGGCCATTCCTGTATAGTTTAATGGAATGGATATCATTAGTCTGCTTTTCAGATAATTCAGGTAAAGTACAGCTTTTCATGAAAAATATGTAATAGCAGCAGAGAGTCACACAGAGCAATATTATAGCTGTTAAAATTATTGTTTTCATTAATCTGTCTCCATAAAATTATTATCATGCTTCCAGGGCAGAGCAAATCCATAGTATGAAATATACATAAGCACTGCTGCAAGAAATGAAAATATCCAGTAATCCAGAGGCATGGATAAAAACCAGTGCTTGTGCCACCATACATTCTCAAAAGTAAACCTGTCCATGCCATATGCAGGATTAAGGACAAACCATAAAAAATCTTCAACTATCCAGAATATCTCAATACAGGCAAGGATACGGCATTCCAGCCTCCATGACCACCGGGAAAAAATAAAAACCGGGGAGTGCAGCATAAGGAACATAAAACCAAATACCCAGGCATGGTAGCCGGTCATGGGTCTGCCTCCCCAGAAGATATCAATGAACCACCCCTTTTCAATTCTCCAGGTCGGCAGGGAAGCTGCCCAGCCGTCAGGGCCTTCAATCTGTATTTCAACCTGGGCAAAAAGGAAGCCAAGCAGGCAGATCCAGCAAACCAGCATTAATAATCTCTGCCATTTTTTCATTTTGCCTGTCACTGCTCTGTTCCCTTTTTAATAACAATTTTCAGAACTTTTTCAGCAGCTTTTGGCATGGCAGTATCAAGAGCGTTTTGGCTCATTTTTTTTAGTTGTTCAGGGTTTTTCAGCAGCTCTTTTACTTTGTATTCAAGCCCGGCAGCATCGTGGGCCTTTAAAGCCACACCATTTTCCAGCAGGTAATCGGCATTTCTCTCCTCCTGGCCCGGGATAGGTGAAATAACAATCATGGGTAAGCCCATGGCAAGGCATTCTGAAGTTGTTAATCCACCGGGTTTGCTTATTGCAAGATCACTCACAGCCATCACCTGTTCAATGGTTTTTGTAAATCCCATGGGAAATAACTTTCCTGGAAATTTCAGGGCCAGCTGATTAAGGTTTTCCAGCAGCTTTTTATTTTTTCCAGCAAGGCATATTATCTGGCAGTTGATATCAAGTTCAAGTAATCGTTCGGCAAGTTCATGGGGTCCGCCAACACCCAGCCCGCCGGACATCATAAGCAGAATAAATTTTCCAGGGTCAATATTTAATTTTGCTTTAAGTTCTTTTATGGGATAATCCCGGCTGAATACAGGAGATATGGGAATTCCAGTTACATGTATCTGATCTTCAGGGATGCCTCTGTCCTTTATTCTCCATGCAACTTCTCTGCTTGCAGCAAAATAGCCAGCCATATTGGTGTGAATCCAGAGGCCGTGGATATCAAAGTCTGTAACCTGAACCCAGCATGGAATATGGATTTTTTCCTTTCTTATCATCCGTGAAATTAATTCTGCCGGAAGAAAATGGGTGCAGATGATTGTGTCAGGACACAGGGTAGTTATCTCCTTTGCAAGTTTTTTTGTGTTAAAGCTTTCAATGACTGTTCTGAGCCTTTTAAGTTTTGAATTATCATCCTCCCTTCTATCCATTTTATCATACATAAACCCCCACAGAGCAGGATGGCGGTCAACAATTTTAATATATGAATCAGCATAGAGCTGTTTAAAAAGCCTGGGAACAAGTTCCATCACATCATGGTGAATAATTTTCAGTCCGGGAAATTTCAGGCCTGCAGTCTCAATAATCGCCTGGGCAGCCCGGACATGCCCGGCTCCGGCAGAAACACTGAGCACCATAATTTTTTTAATTTCAGTTTGGGTTTTCATGGTCATGTTTAACTCCTAATTTTTCTTTGAAAAATTTTATATCAAGTTTCTCAATGACTTTGATCAGTTTGGAATAGATCCGTTTATGATATCCATACCCGCCATTTTTGAATTCGTCAATGGCCTCTTTTTTAGACCAGTCCTGGAATATTATTCTGTAGGATGCACAGATAACACCGGTTCTGTCCGAGCCATGCCAGCAATGGATAAGAATTGGTTTTTTTGCATTTT
>Ga0256846_1000055_pt1 | contig 47098 bp, 41 predicted proteins | sample TevniametaG_FD_189098 | JGI IMG/M metagenome (GOLD analysis project Ga0256846, IMG submission 189098) | Tube worm associated microbial communities from hydrothermal vent at the East Pacific Rise, Pacific Ocean - Tevnia | ecosystem: Host-associated > Annelida > Integument > Unclassified ...
GGGGATTGAATCTGAATGGGCAGATGCAATGCCTGTAACTGCATTGGTGGCTCCGGGCCCTGAAGTAACAAGGGCAACTCCGGTGGTTGAACTTGCCCGGGCATAGGCATCAGCTGCATGGATCGCTCCCTGCTCGTGGCGCACAAGAATATGTCTTAAATCATTGTGTTTTGCAAGCTCGTGGTAGATATCAATCACAGCACCGCCCGGGTATCCGAATATGGTGTCAACACCCTGGTCTTTAATCATCTTGATGAGTATTTCAGCACCTGTGAGTTTCATTAATTTCCTCCTTGTTTTTTAAATATTGCGCCGTTTGCTGCCGAAGAAACCTGTTTTGCATATCTTGCAAGATACCCCTTTTTGATTTTTGGCTCTGGTTTTTTTAAATTTTTTAATCTTGTTTTTATCTCCTGATCAGTAATATTGAGTTCAAGCTTTTTGCCGGGAATATCTATTATGATCTCATCATTCTCCTCTATAATGGCAATGGGACCTCCCTGGCTTGCTTCAGGGGATATATGGCCGATGGCAGCTCCCCTGGTACCGCCGGAGAATCTCCCGTCTGTGATCAGGGCAACACTTTCATCAAGCCCCATTCCCGCGATTGCCGACGTGGGAGTCAGCATCTCCCGCATGCCAGGCCCTCCTGCCGGGCCTTCATAACGTATTACAATGACATCACCTTTATTGATCTTGTTTGCCATGATTGCTTTTGTTGCTTCCTCTTCAGAATTAAAGATCCTGGCAGGGCCTTTATGGGTCAGCATTGTATCCATAACCGCAGACTGCTTTACAACAGCGCCATCCCTTGCAATATTGCCAAAAAGCACGGCAAGTCCGCCCTGGTCATGGTATGGGTCATTAAAAGGACGGATAACATCTGAATCACCAGGTTTAACTGTTTCAAGGTTCTGCTCCATGGTTTTTGATGTAACTGTCAGACACTCTTTATGTATACAGCCGTTATTATTAAGTTCATTTAAGATTGCCCCTATTCCACCGGCCCTGTGAAGATCTTCGATCCTGTGTGCGCCGGCCGGGCTCAGGGTACAAAGGTGGGGTATTTTATCACTGATTTCATTTATCAAGTCAAGGTCGATATTAATACCTGCTTCATTTGCAACAGCCGTTAAATGGAGAACAGTGTTTGTGGAACACCCAAGGGCCATATCAACGGCCAGTGCATTATGAAAAGCTTTGGTGGTCATTATTTTTCCAGGGGTTATATCTTTATTGAAAAGATCCATTATCTGCATGCCTGCCTCCTTTGCAAGTCTGATCCTTCCGGAAAAGGGAGCAGGGATAGTGCCGTTTCCCGGCAGGGCCATGCCAATGGCTTCTGTGAGGCAGTTCATTGAGTTTGCCGTGAACATTCCTGCACATGACCCGCAGGTAGGGCAGGCAGCATCTTCAATGGCCCTGAGGTCTTCTCTGGTAATATCATCTGTGTTATATGCTCCCACAGCTTCGAACACATCCACAAGATCAATTTTTTTCCCATGTTCATGGGGGTGATTTCCGGCAAGCATGGGACCTCCGCTTATGAAGATGGCCGGAATATCAAGGCGGGCAGCAGCCATAAGCATACCAGGGACGATTTTATCACAGTTTGGAACCATGACAATGCCATCAAAGGGGTGGGCATTTGCCACAACCTCAATGGAGTCTGCAATGAGCTCACGGCTTGCAAGGGAGTAATGCATTCCCCGGTGATTCATGGCAATGCCGTCACATACACCAATTGTGGAAAAGGTCATGGGTGTACCGCCTGACATGTAAACCCCTGCCTTTACAGCCTTGACTATGGAATCCAGGTGGATATGGCCTGGAATCAGTTCATTGGCAGAGCTGGCAATTCCGATCAGGGGCTTTTGAATCTCCTTGTCTGTATAGCCAATGGCTTTCAGTAAACTTCTATGGGGAGCTCTTTCAATTCCTTTTTTTGCAGTGTCACTTCTCATTTGATTTCTCCTGAAAATAAAAAAAGCCGTTATCTGCCCTTTTGGGGCTGATAACGGCTTTTATAATTAGTTTAAGGTCTATGCCACTAGGTGCCCCGGTCGGTGGAGGTAATTAGGACCTCCACGATAATTATGAGGACTAGTAGAATGTTAATTATGTTTCTGTTAAGCATATTTTCTTATGACCTTTAATTTCAAAGTATTATTTGACCAGATATACCTGAATCTCAAGCAATGTCAAGTATAATTTTATTTATTTTTTATTTTCTTGCATTTTAATATCTGTTATATTGAACATTATTACAATAATCAGATCATTTTTTTTAAAAATCGTTTCTAAATTAAATGCCATGGGCAAGAGCAATTCACATTCACGGAGAATTGAACAGAGGCTGAAACCGCCTGAAAAAGGCAGAGTTTCAGCTGCAAGCACAACTGATCGCAATTTAACCCGGCCTGGAAAATCGGAAATTCAAAAGGCAAGCCTTAATAAAATCAATCAGATCATTATAGATTCTTCTGATCTGGATGAGATGCTGGATGAGATCTTAAGACAGATACAAAAAGCTTTTCAATGTGACAGGGTATGGATTGCCAATTTTGTCATTAATCAGAACAGATTCCAGATCATGAATGAATACACCCTGCCCGAATGGCCCGGAGCCCTGGAGACGAATAAGAAAATCGCCATGAGCAGGCCTGCCATTAGCAGGATCAGGGAAATAGCTGACAAAGGTGATATTATGTTCCTTGACCATGCAGCTGTCAGGAAATTTGAAGATGATACCGGGCATACATATGGGATGAAATCAATGATGATTGCACCGGTGTATGCAGACAGCAAAGTGATCTGGCTCTTTGGGCTTCAGCAGTGCAGTGCGGAAAAGGTCTGGACAGAGGCAGAGCAGGACTTTTTCAAACAGCTGGGCCAGCGGGTAACAGACGGGCTGAATAATATGCTGCTGCACAGGGAGCTGAACAGAGCTAAAAATTATATTGACAGTGTAATAAATTCCATGCCGTCGGTGCTGATAGGCATTAATTCAAAGCTTGAGATCAACGGCCTTAATTTAAAGGCTGAGAATAGTACACAGGTTAAGTTTGCAGATGCAGAAGGCAAAAAATTGCACCTTGTTTTTCCACATCTTAAACCCTATTTTGGAAAAATCAGGCAGGCTCTTAAAGAGAAGAGAGTTGTGGAGCTTAACAAGATTCCAAGGCAGATCAATCAAAATCTGTGTTATGAAAATATAACCATTTATCCTCTTATACAAAGAAAGGTCAGGGAAGCTGTTATCAGGATTGATGAGGTTACAGACCATGTAAGACTTGAGACAATCATGATTCAATCGGAAAAAATGCTCACAGTGGGTGGGCTTGCTGCAGGCATGGCCCATGAGATAAATAACCCCCTTGCAGGCATGATGCAGAATGCCCAGGTCGTGGGGAACCGGTTGTTAAAGGATTTTCCAGCCAACCATGCCGCTGCCCTTGAAGCAGGTATTACCATGGATGATATCAGGTCATATCTGACAAAGAGAAATATACCCCGGATGCTTGAGAACATTAATGAAGCCGGGCGCAATGCAGCAAAAATTGTTAAAAACATGCTCTATTTTGCCCGTGAGGGAGTTGGTACAAGGGATTACCATGACCTTGCAGGCATTATTGATGCAACAATTGATCTTGCCCGGTATGATTATAATCTTAAGAAAAAGTATGATTTTAAAAATATTGAGATCGTCCGGGAATATACTTCTGATGTTCCAAAAATCATGTGTGAAGCAAGCATGATCCAGCAGGTGATATTAAATATATTAAAAAATGGCACAGAAGCAATGTCAGAAAAGTTTGCAAGAGATTGTGACAGGGTAAAACCAAGATTTAATATCCGGCTTTTCAAGGAAGATCAAATGGTATGCATCATTATAAAAGACAATGGCCAGGGTATGACCGATGAAGTCCTTAAACATGCATGTGACCCGTTTTTCACAACCAAGGGGCCAGACAAGGGTACAGGCCTTGGCCTTTCAGTCTCCTATTTCATCATTGTGGAGAACCATAAGGGTGAGATTGCAATTGAGTCCACCCTGGGCGTGGGCTCGTCTTTTATTATTAAACTGCCTGTTACATAGCCTTTGGCTGCTTTGTCTGCAATTTGATTGGGTATTTTCTTTTAATTACAGCAATTTTCGGTGGTTATTTTTTAAAAGTATTGATAAGGTTTTCAGCTGATAATTATATTTCAGTTGCTTTTTGATTAATCGTCTGATATTTTTTGCAACGCAAATTGCCTCTGCTTTGTGTTTCGTTGTTTTGAATTTGATTACAACACCTTACTATTAATTTTAATGAAGATTTACAGGAGAAGTTCCATGACAGAAGCAACTATTCAGGCCCTGGACGGACTGAGAGACCTTTCAACTTTAAAATGGTATGTTATGCCATTTCTTATGATTGTTTTCTATATTTATGTTAAGGAGATCAAGCTTGCCCGTTCAACCGGGAACTGGAATGCTGTTTTTGCAGGCATTACACTTTTTGGTGTTGACTTTTTCAATGAGACCTGGAACGGGTGGGTCATGCATTTGACTCAACACTCGGCTTTCTGGACAACACCGGGTGATACAGCCCTGCGAACCCTGGTAGGCTGGAATATTGAAATCATGTTTATGTTCTTGATTTCAGGTATAGTTTACTATCACACCCTTTCTGACAGCACCAGTGAAAAGATACTGGGCATGCCTGAAAAATGGTTCTGGGCAATAGGCTATTCCATGTTTGCAGTATTTATTGAATGTGTTCTGAATGTGGGAGGACATCTTGTCTGGGAGTACCCGTTCTGGAATCTTTCATTTAAAGGTATATGGCTTATATTTTTCTTTGGTTATTTTCATTTTTTCTGTGCAGTTATCCTGGTAATAAGTTTGAAAACAATGAAGAACAAAATATTGACCATGGCAGTCATTTACTCTGTCCCGATAATCATGAATATTCTTGCATTTGGTTTTTTCGGCTGGAACTACTAATGGAAAGATAAAACAGAATGCAGCAATGGCACGGCTTGCTCAAGGGATAAACAGAACCGGGGTCATGAACCTGTATGATTGATGGCCGAGGCCATGTAACCTGCGCCAAATCCATTGTCAATGTTTACCACTGCCACATTGGAACTGCATGAATTGAGCATACCGAAAAGTGCTGTAAGGCCGTTGAAGCTTGTGCCGTAGCCAACACTTGTGGGGACTGCAATGACCGGGGATTTGACCATGCCTGCCACGACACTTGGCAGGGCACCTTCCATGCCGGCAACAGCAATGATTACGCTTGCATTATTAATGGTATCTTCATGGGCAAATAGCCTGTGAATACCTGCAACACCCACATCATATATTGATTCTGTTCTGTTCCCCATTGCCTGTGCAGTCAGCAGGGCTTCCCTTGCAACGGGAATATCAGAGGTGCCGGCAGATATTACCAGTATTTTTCCAAGCCCTGTGATGGCAGGTCTTTTTGTCATTAATTGTATAAGGCCTGCATCTTCAAAATATTCAACATGTTTAAACCTTTGCTTTATCTCTTCTGCCTTGGTTCTGTTTACACGTGTTGCAAGTATGATGGTGTTTTTATCCATCATTTTTTCCATGATGCCGATGATCTGGGCACTTGTTTTTCCCTGGCCGAAAATAACTTCGGGAAAGCCTTTTCTATCGGCTCTGTGGTGATCAATATGTGCATAATCAATATCTTCAAAGTAAAGATGGCCAAGCAGTTTTTCAGCCTTTTCCATGGACAGGGATCCGCACTGAAGATTGTTTAATATGGCTTTAATTTTATCGTGGATCAATTTGGTTAAAACCTGGCCTGACTGTTCATTGTTTTATGTGTGACGATATATGATTTCAACTGGTTACCCCGGTTTTTTTCTTTAACCATGACAACCCTTTTGAGGCTTTGCCGGAAGGCGGTGTTTCATTTTCCATCTCGTCAAAATCATCTTCTTCCAGGGCCTCACTCATTGTATTTTTTTCAGGATTCTTTTTTGACGATGGAGCTGATGCACCATCTTTATATCCCCATTTATATCTTCCAAATTTGAGGTATCCATAGACATTGTTCAGCCTTGCATCAATGGATTTTGAAATCGGAATGATTTCACCTTCAATGTTGGGCAGCAGATATTCAGCAAGCTCAAGGCTGCCGCCTCCGGACAGGAGAATGGAATCAAGATCCCAGTCATCAGCCCACAGGCGTGCGAGGTCTGAAGTGATTGCCGAGGAAAAGTGTTTATATACTCTCTTTTTAAGGTTGGTAATATTATACTCTTTGCCCTTTATTTTTATGGAACCTGAATCAATGAATTTAAACATACGGTACAGTTCAAGGTTAATATTGCTCTCCTGTTTCAACTTGTTTGCAATTACAGTAAAGCATTTTGATATACCAACATCCAATGTTGAAGATCCTCTTTCAATGTACTGGAGACGGTCAAATATACTGAAATCAGTAGTTTTGAACCCAATATCCATGACCCCGAGTTTCTGCATGGAAAGCTCCTTGTTAATGATTTTGCCTGTGTCATTGAATATCAGGTTAAAAACGCTTCCAATGGGCTGGGGTATGATATGGACCTTGGCAATGGAGACGGTTTTTGTAATATCTTTTCCTCCCCGGTGGTGGAAGGTGATTTTATGGTCGCCCAGGAGCACATCTTTGAATCGTTTTGTATCCCTTCTTAAAAAGCCCACAGGAAGACCTGACACCACATACATTGGTTCCCTGGCTTCGCTGCATAATCCTGCAGCAGATACAGCAAGTATTTTTACAAAATTGGAAATCAGTTTGTCCTGATCCAGAGTATAATCACGGATATTTGACTGGAGTTCTGCATAGTCGCCCAGAAAATAACTCTTATCATTCAATGTAATGTGAAGGTTTGATGCAGCAAGGTTATCACCAATTGATGAATGAAACTGAATCTCTGTGGCATCACCTATTATGGATTTTATAATAACCTCTGTTTTGCCATTGTATGCCTTTGTAAATCCAAAGCCGACATCAATACCAACAATTTCCATGATGTCCTCCTTTTATTAAAGTACAGATTCAAGTGAAAACAGATGCAGATTTAAGCAAATGACCAGGAACAGGCCATGTAATGATTACAATGATCCCGGAACCTGAGTCAACACGGTTTGCAAAGAATCTTTATTTTAGATATTATACGAGGAGTTACACTAAAAAGCAAATATAAAAGAACAGGGTTATTGATAATGAATAAGGACAGGATATTTGCAGAACAGATGAAAACTGTTTCACCCTTTGAATTTGATAAAAACGTTGCCGGGGTGTTTAATGATATGCTTAACAGGTCTGTTCCTCTGTACAAGGAGAGCATAAAATACCAGGCCATGCTTGCATTGAGGTTTTACAGACAGGGTACAAGGATTTATGACCTTGGCTGCTCCAATGGCAATCTCGGCTTGATGATCATGGATCGGTTTAAAACAAAACAATTTTCCATGGTGGCCATTGATTCTTCATGGCCCATGATTGAAAAATACAAGGCAAGGCTTAAGCAGGAGCAGGAAGGATCAGTTAAGCTCATTTGTGACTATATTGAAAACATTTCAATTACCAATGCCTCCGTTGTAATCATTAATCTTACCATGCAGTTCATTGATACTGTTAAAAGAGCCGAACTGGTCAGGAATATTTATAAAGGACTTGTTAAAGGAGGAATTCTTTTACTCACCGAGAAGATCGTTCAGGAAAATAATGTGTTCAGGGGTGTTCATGAGGAGTTTTACAGGAATTTTAAGCTTGCGAACGGCTACTCTGAACTTGAAATAAGCCAGAAACGGGATGCTCTTGAAAAAGTACTCATACCAGAGACCATTTCAGACCATGAAAAGAGGATAAGGGAGGCAGGTTTTACTGGTTTTGATATTTTTCTGAAATGGTTTAATTTTGCATCCATGATTACATATAAATAATTGCCGTGCACGATGACAGGCAGGAAAGAACAGGGAATATATGGAGAAACTACTGGTCAACCATGGAAAACTTAAAATAGATCAATGGTATGATCAACTTAAAACTATTATTAAAAGAGAGAGGAAATTTTTTGACAAACCAGTTGGCAATGCCTTTTCATTTAACAATGCCCTTGAAAGCCTTCCTGAACTCACACCGTCACGCATTGCCCTGGATAACAGCAAGGTTGTAATCGGAAGCAGATCTGATATTGATAAAGGCAGCTTTGATAAATTAAACCGCGCCCTTTATCAATTGTGTCCCTGGAGAAAAGGCCCCTTTGAACTGTTCGGCATTGATATTGATTCAGAATGGCAGTCCTGGATGAAATGGGACCGCCTTAAGGATCACATAGGGGATATCAGGGACAGGAAGATTCTGGATATAGGCTCCAGTAACGGGTATTATCTGTTCAGGCTGGCTGCGTATAACCCCCTCATGGCCCTTGGCATTGAGCCCCAGCACTCCTTTTACTATCAATATCTTGCTTTACAGAAATATCTTAATCTTGGAGATGTTTACTGCCTTCCCATCAGGTTTGAAACACTGCCCTGCATGAAAAATTATTTTGATCTGGTTTTATGTATGGGTATTTTATACCATAGAAAATCACCTGTTGAGATGCTCCAGTCAATATTCAGGCTCATGGGACAGGGCAGGACCCTTGTTGTTGAAAACCTTGTTCTTGAATCCCATGAAGGATTCTGTCTTTTCCCGCAATCCAGGTATGCCAAGATGAGGAATATCTTTTTCATACCCGACCTTAAATGTATGGAGTCCTGGCTTGAAAGGGCAGGGTTCACAAATATCAAATGTATTAATGTATCAAAAACAACCATTAATGAGCAGAGGAAAACAGACTGGATCAAAACAGAATCCCTGGCAGACTTTCTTGACCCGGAAGACCACAGCAGAACAATTGAAGGTTACCCCGCACCTGTCAGGGCAATTTTTACAGCATTAAGTTAAATTTAATCTTTCAGTTTTTTCTTGTTTCAGATACAACATAATATTAAAAAAAGAGTGTATCAAAAATGTATTGATTATGGCGGAGCAGGTGGAAAATAACAGTAAACTGATTAAAACATATATGGCACTGCCCCCGGTTTTAAAGGGCATAGTTAAGATCATGGGTGTACATGTACACCCTGTCAGCCAGAAAAGGCTGCTAGAATATTTTCATGCATCAAAAATCTGTAATGGGAAAAAAGTGCCTGTAAGCCAGCAAGGGTTCCGTCCCCTTATATTAAAACTCAAGAACCAGGGACTTATTATAAATGAAAATGGAAAAGGCCTGACCTGTCCCAAAAGTATTCTTTTCCATGCAGCCATGGATGCTGCAGTTAACAATCAGTTTGAAAAAATACTGTTATTATTTAAAGAGTATAAGGGAAAACAGCTGAGTCTTAAGAACAATACCCTCCGGTCTGTTGAGCATGCATACAGGTTAATTCAGTCGGCTGTTTACTGCCAGGAGAAATATGTTGATTTTTATCGTGCTTATAATTCTGGATTTTGCCGGTTTATCAATGAGTTTTTAGCTGACCCTCCTTTGTTAAAATTTTTTAACCATCCTTTTACACCACACTTGTTTGATTCTTTTAGTCCCTTTGAACTGAGAGTGAAGATAATATCCACAATGGTTATAGAGTCAGGAAATGTGCTTGAATCCATTGTGGATATACTGAGATATGTAAGGCCGTTCCTGTCCAGGGAATTTTTACCAGAGTTAAAATATGTGATAGTGGAATCATATCTATACCATGGCAGAATCAATATACATGGGAAAATCATATATGGATCAGATCAGGTGCCATGCTGGGAGCTTGAGGCACAAAAGGGCTGCCACGAGTTTGTCTGCAATAACAATGAATCTGCTCTTACTTATTTCAGAAAAGCTTTGACATGTATAAAAAAGAGACAGGAAGGAGAAAAGTATTTATTAGCGGCAATGCAGGCCTGTTTTTTCTGTGTGCTCTGTTAAAGAGCGGAACTTGTAAAGATTTACAATCCGGGTTGGACTTTGTAAATATTATAATGGATGAAAGCGGTCCAAAAATCCATGTCTGGTCTGCAATGGAACAAATATTCCAGGATAAGCTTGGCATTGTGGTTGAAAAAATATACCGCCCGGATACATTAATGGGTTCGGGTATAAACATTAGCATGTTTTTTGCGATTCTTTTTCTGTCCTGGATTGATATAAAGAAAGCCAGGGAAAGGATCAGCCAGCTTGATGATATAAGGGAAAAAGCTGCAGCTGCCGATTATCTCTGGATTGAAGCCGAAGCCTGTGCACTCCTTGCCCGCCTTGGAAGTAACCCTGATCAGAACAGGGCACGCTCCTGTGAGCTCCATGGGCAATGTTCCACCACCACCATCACAGATATTGTTAAACAGGTGCCCATGTGGGAAAACAGGTTGTTGAGACTTGCCAATCTGGGACAGCAGTTGAGCAGGAAGAAAAAATCAAAATCAGAAGGAAAATCAGCAGATACCCAGCGCCTTATCTGGATTCTGGATTATGATGATGAGTGTAAAACCTGTAATATCAGACCAAGGCTTCAAAAATTGACAAAAAAGAAAACCTGGTCAAAGGGCAGAGCAGTTGCCTTAAAAAATCTGTACCATAATGCAAAAACCCCGGACTGGCTGACAGATCAGGATCAAAGGATCTGCCGTGCCATTGATGAAGATAGTATTCCAACTTATTATCGCTATTACAGGCAGGTAAAATACGCCTTTGATCTTAAAAAGGCTCTGCCTGCCCTTGCAGGGCATCCTTATATTTTCCTTGAAACATCCCTTTCAAGCCCGGTGGAGTTTTTAGTGAGTGAACCTGAGTTAAGGCTCCGTGTTATCAAAGATAGCATTACCATCACCATGGATCATTTTCCCGGTAAGTCAGAAGAAGAGATAGTAATAAGGGAAACCCCTTCACGGTTTAAATTGATCTCTTTTTCCGATGAACAGAAAAATATTGCAAAATTTATTGGTAGAAACGGGCTCAAATTTCCCGGAAATGCTGAAAAACTTGCCATAGAAGCCGTGACAAATTTATCTTCTGTAATAACAGTAAATTCTGACCTTGATGTCGGAAAAGATAAGAACAATAAGATTGTTAAAGCAGATCCAACCCCCAATGTCCATGTAATGCCGTGGCAGGACGGGATATGTATTGAATTTTTTGTGCGGCCCTTTGTTGATGCCGGCTCATATTTCAGACCTGGCAGGGGAGGTAAAACTGTTTTTGCAGAGATAGGGGAAAGAAAAGTACAGGCAGTCCGCGACCTTGACCTTGAAAAGAAGCTTGTTAAAAAAGTGATTGAACAGTGTCCCACCCTTGATCTCCTTGAAGAGGTTAACAGTCAGTGGCTGATCGGGGACCCTGAAGATGCCCTGGAACTTCTTCTGGAGATGAAAAACTGCAGGGAAAAGATAGTCATGTCATGGCCCCGGGGCGGAATGATACAGGTGAGACCCAGGGTCTCCCTTGGCAGTCTCAGCCTGAATATAAAAAAAGACAGGGACTGGTTCAAGGCAACCGGCTCATTAAAAATTGATGATAACACAGCCATTGATCTTGCCAGACTTATGACCCTGCTGGAGAATTCATCGACCCGTTTTATTACCATGGATGACGGGACTTTTCTTGCAATTACAACTGCTCTTAAAGAGCGGCTTGAAGAACTAAGGACATATTCAACCTCCCATAAAAAAGGAGTTCGTTTTTCTCCCCTTGCAGCTCCTGCCATTGAGGACCTTGTTGACGATGCAGGCTCCTTAAAGAGTGATAAATCATGGAAGGCACATTGTAAAAAACTTAAAAATATTGTCCAGCCGCAGATCCCCGGCACTTTGCAGGCAGATTTAAGGGATTACCAGATAACCGGGTTTAACTGGCTTGCCAAGCTTGCTAACTGGAATGTGGGCGCATGTCTGGCCGATGATATGGGGCTTGGGAAGACTGTCCAGGCCCTTGCTGTGATTTTACTCCATGCAGCCAAGGGCCCCACCCTTGTGGTTGCGCCATTGTCAGTCATGGCAAACTGGCAGGAGGAATGTAACCGTTTTACTCCCACTTTAAACCCTCTTGTTTTCGGAGGCAGGGACCGTCAGAATTTTTTAAATAATTTAAAACCTTTTGACGTTGTAATAGCAAGCTATGGACTGCTTCAGGTTGAGGGTGAAAAACTTTCCGGGGTGGAGTGGCAGACCATTGTACTGGATGAAGCCCAGGCCATAAAAAATATGAAAACCAAACGGTCAAGAGCTGCCATGAAACTTAAGGCAAAGTTCCGCATTATTACAACTGGTACGCCCATTGAGAACCATTTAACCGAGCTGTGGACGCTTTTTAATTTTTTAAACCCGGGTCTTCTCGGTTCCATGCAGAGTTTTAGGAATAGTTTTATTCTTCCCATTGAACAGGATCATGATAAAAAAACATCCCTGCGCTTGAGAAAATTGATCCAGCCTTTTATCCTGCGCAGGTTAAAGAGTGATGTGTTAAAAGAGCTGCCTGAAAAAACAGAGACCACACTTAAGGTTGAGATGACCGGAGAAGAGGCGCTTTTATATGAAGCCCAGCGGTTAAAAGCCATAGAAGATATTGAGTCTGCCAATGATAAGCCCGGCCAGAAACATCTCCGTATACTTGCCCAGCTTACCAGACTCAGGCAGTTGTGCTGTAACCCTGCACTTGTTCTGCCTGATACTGATATTAAGAGTTCAAAGCTTAAGGTCTTTGGAAAGGTTGTTGATGAATTGATGGAAAATAATCATAAAGCCCTTGTTTTCAGCCAGTTTGTGGGGCACCTTGAAATCCTTAAACAATTTCTTGATAAAAAGGGCATCAAGTATCAGTACCTGGACGGATCAACATCGGCAAAACAGAGAAAAAAACGCATAGATGCTTTCCAGAGAGGTGCCGGGGATATATTTTTAATAAGCTTGAAAGCAGGAGGTTTTGGTTTGAATCTCACTGCTGCAGATTATGTAATTCACATGGATCCATGGTGGAATCCTGCTGTGGAGGACCAGGCTTCGGACCGTGCCCACAGGATCGGTCAGGCAAGGCCTGTAACTGTATATCGAATTGTGGTTAAAGATTCCATTGAGGAGAAAATTGTTGCTCTGCATAAAGAAAAACGGGAGCTTGCAAACAGCCTTCTTGCCGGCAGTGATATGGCAGGCAGAATGTCTGCATCTGAACTTCTAACACTTTTGAAAGATCATCATAGTTATGGCCAGATCAAAACGTGAAAAGAAGAACCTTAAGAGAAAAAAAAAGAAAAAACAGGTCAAAGCTTCCAGGATACGCAGCCAGGCAGCCCAAAAGGGCTGGTATCATTTTGAGGATGCACACTTTTATTATCTTGAGCAGGATATGCCAAAGGCGGTAAAATATATAAAAAAAGCTGTAAAAGCACTGCCAAATGAGCCGGACGTTCTTATGCTCATGGCATCCATCGCCCGGGAGATCAATAATTCTGCCATGGAGCTTAAAGCAGTTCTGATGCTTGACAAAACAGGGCAGATACCCCCTGAGCTTAAATTTGAAATACCGTCTTTGCTATATATGGTGGGAAGATTTGAGGATTGTATAAAGTATATTGATACACTGATAGCAATAGTTCCCACCTTAAAAATGAGTCATAAAAGGGAAGCAAAAAAAGAAGTTAAAAAGATCAGGCAATATTGTGAAAAGATGATCGCCATCGAGGGTCAGCAGAAAAAGGCTGCGGAGAAAATACCTTCTGACACAAGATCTGATAAAGAAAAGAAGACAAATAAACCTGTAGAAAAAATCAGAACATCGACTAAAACATCAACTGTAACATCAAAGGCCGCATCTGAATCTGTAAAAGCCACCCCCGGGGATATTCCGGACATTTCAACCACCTGCACAATTGATAAAAAGCTTTTTTTAAAAGCTTTATCAAATTTAGTGCCTGCAGGCCCTGCTACCCATGAACTTGCTGTATTAAGCCATGAAATTCAACTGGCAGAGTCCTTTGAGACTCTCATCTCCCTTTCTTCTCTTAAGGGAATACAATCTTTCAACTACCAGGAAGAGACAGCTAAAAAAGTGTTAAAGCAGTTCAGGGGCAGGGCTCTTTTATCCGATGAAGTCGGGCTCGGTAAAACCATTGAGGCGTTGATGGTTCTAAAGGAGTATATACAAAGAGCAATGGTTCAATCCTTTCTTATACTGACTCCGACCCCCCTTGTGAGCCAGTGGCAGCAGGAGATGAAATCAAAGTTCAATATAGATGCCTGCTCAACAGATGATAAAGGATTTTGTTCCGGTGTAAAATCTTTCTGGGACAAGCCCTTTGTTGTGGCTTCCATTAACCAGGCAAAGTCAAGGAAAAATGAGGGCTTTATTATTAAACGAGAGTATGACATGGTTATTGTTGACGAAGCTCATCATCTGAAAAACCGCTCCACCCTTAACTGGAAACTTGTTAACTCCCTTAAAAAAAGATTTATTCTTCTTTTAACTGCAACACCTGTGGAAAATAATCTTATGGAGCTTTATAATCTCATAACCCTTCTTAAGCCCGGGCAGCTTGAAACTGCGACCTCTTTCAGGAAAAAATTCATGACAAAGGGTGATCCCACTGATCCAAAAAATCGGGCTCTTTTAAAAGGATTGTTAAATCAGGTAATGATACGCAATACGCGGGCACTTGCCAACATCAATATACCGCCGAGATTTGCTGAGACCATACGCATTAAACCCGATGAAAGGGAAAAAGCGTTTTATGAGAAACTTGAGGATTTGATCTTCTCCCTGGATCAGAAAAAACAGGGAAGGATAAAAATGGTTGTAAAAAACCTGCTTGCCCAGGCAGGATCATCACCCAGAGCTGTTGAATTAACCCTGCAGAATATGCTGGAAAAAGAGAATTACACCAGAGAGCATCAAAAGGAACTCAAAGCTGTTGCCGGCCTCTGCAGGGCAGCCCTTGATACGCCTAAAAACAAGATGCTTTTAAAGCTTATAAAAGCTTCAAAGGAGAAGATTATTGTCTTTGTCAAATATAAAGGAACAATTGAGCACCTGGAAGAATTTCTGGAATGGAATAATATCTCCTTTGTATTATTTCATGGTTCAATGGGCAATAAACAAAAGGATGCTGCAATTGATCAGTTCCGGGACACGACAAAGGTGCTTGTCACAACTGAAATCGGTGGAGAAGGGCGTAATCTGCAGTTCTGTTCAAGGATGGTCAATTATGATCTTCCCTGGAACCCCATGAAAATAGAGCAGAGAATAGGACGTATTCACAGGATAGGCCAGGAAAAAGAGGTGCATATATATAACTTTTGTGCAAGTGGTTCAATTGAGGACTATATCCTTGATATACTTGACCGGAAAATCAATATGTTTGAGATGGTAATAGGAGAGATTGACATGATTCTGGGCAGAATCAGAGGCGAGAAGGAATTTGGAGATATTGTCTATGATATCTGGCTTGAATCCCGGTCAAAAACAGAAAGGAAAAAGTTTTTTTCAGCACTTGGAACAAAGCTTAAAAGGGCAAAAACAGGATATAACAAGACCAGGGATTTAGATGATAAATTGTTTGGAGATACCTATGAGCTCTGATTTCAACATGGCAGAAGACGGACTTGACCTTTTAGATTTTACCCGCAGATTTTTTGAAAATAATGGAGCAGCACTTGAGAATAATAATGGAATGACAGAAATCCTTATTCCTGAAAAAATTCATACTGCCCTGGGTGTTAAGGAGTATATATCCCTGACTCCTGACCTTGTACAATTTGGAAATCCGTTCCTGGACAAAATTATTTCCATGGCAGGTAAGGATGTACCCCTTGTCCATATTGATTTGAAATTTCATTATATTAAAACCCAGGGATTTGGGAACCTTATCAAAGAGCAGTTTGAATTTCATAAATGCCGGCATAAAATCACTGGAACAGGCGAGACCATGGCACGTTATATTATACTCATATGTAAATACACTGCCCAGAGTGATGAACTGAAACAGGGTCTGGTGGATTTCAGTTTCAACCTTGACACAGGTGCTTTTGTGCCTGGCATGCATGAACTTATGGATAGTATGGATAAAGAGTACAGAACTGAATCTGCTGCAGGTTATTCAGAAAACGAGATTGATAAGATTTATGACATGGTCAATATATATGGCCACGATGTCATTGCTGTCAAACTTGATGATTTTATCAGGAGAATGAACCGGAGGTTTAAAAGGGATATAAGAAGCCTTGATGAGTATTACAATGCCCTTGGAAAAGAGATGGAGGAGAGCCTGTTAAGAACAGGAATATCACCAGGGGCGGTCAAGGATAGAAAAGAGAAGATTGCCATGCTGCCCCGGGAACTTGCAGCAAAAAAAGAGGACCTGTTGAACAAGTACAGTATTAAGATCGATTTTACACCAGTGGCAGCCATGGCAATAGCCACACCATGCATTAAAATTTTTTCTTCTTTGATTTCCGGTCAGGAAAGATATGATATTGCAATGAGTTATAACCCTGTCACAAAAAAGGCAGATCCTGTTGTCTGTCAATCATGTAAGATAAGTACATACTCCTTTGGCATTTGCAGCAATATGCACATAAACTGCCCCGACTGCCTGGCCATGGGGTGTGATGCCTGTTGATCCTGCATGGAATGTGCAGCAGGTAAGACAGTGAATCTGTTAAGTTGATATTTAATTATTATCAAAGCTGCAGAAAGAATTGCTGTTGTACAACCATTGCCATAATGGTAAACTGTCTTATGGTGAAATCAAAAGTTACAGATTGATTAATTGGCCGGATTATTAATATTTAAATTAGTTGTGGAGTTGATATGAGTAAAATAATTGCACTTGCCGGAAAGGGCGGTGTTGGAAAGACTACGGTTTCCGCACTCTTTGTAAGACAATTCGCAAAAAACAGTATTTCGCCCATCCTTGCCATTGATGCAGACCCCAACAGCAACCTTGGTGAGACCCTGGGCCTTAAGGTTGAGAAAACTGTTGGAGATATCAGGGAAGGGTATATGAAAAACCCCCAGCAGGTTCCTTCGGGAATGGATAAGATTAACTATCTTGAGATGATGATGAATCAGGGGCTCATCGAGGAGAAGGATTTTGATCTTCTGGTCATGGGAAGGCAGGAAGGGCAGGGCTGTTACTGCATGGTTAATAATATTCTTAATAAATTTGTTGAGGAGCTTGAGAAAAATTATAAATATCTGCTGGTGGATAATGAAGCCGGCATGGAACATTTAAGCCGGCGCACCAGCGGCAGGGTAGACCTTTTGATCCTTGTGACCGATTATGCGCTAAGGGGATTGAGAGCTGTGAAAAGGATCAGGGGAATGCTTTCTGACCTGAAGCTTGATGTAAAGGATATCGGCCTCATTGTGAACCGGGCGCCTGATAAACTGAACCAGAGATTCCTGGACGAAGTTGAGGAGATTGATGTGCCCATAATGTGTACAATCCCCGAGGATGACACTCTTCTTGATTTTGATATGGAAAGAAAGTCCTTTATGGAACTGCCCGACGATTCACCATCGGTTTTGAGAATTGATGAACTCATGCAGCAGATTATTAAAATTTGATATAAGGAAAATAAGTTATGGACCAGCTTGATGCTATATTTTCTCCCGAATCAATCGCTGTAATCGGCGCATCAACAAAAAAAGGCAAGGTGGGACATGATATTTTTGCAAATATTCTGTTTGGCGGGTTTAAAGGTACTTTGTATCCGGTTAATCCCCGGGCAAAATCCATTGAAAGCGTGAAGTGTTATGGTGACATTTCACAGATACCAGACCCCATTGACCTTGGCATGATTATTCTGCCGCCTGAACTGGCAGTTGGAGGAGTTAAAGGCTGTATTGACAAGGGTGTTAAGGGGATAGTCATTGTTTCTGCCGGCTTTAAGGAGGTGGGAGGCAGGGGAGTTGAGATCGAAAATGAGATAGCAGATATGTGCAGAAGCGCCGGTGTAAGACTTGTGGGGCCCAACTGCCTTGGGGTGATCAACCCTTCTTCAGATGTCTCGTTAAATGCAAGCTTTTCAAACAGGATGCCAAAGGCAGGCAATGTATCATTTATTTCCCAGAGCGGAGCGCTATGTACAGCAGTGCTGGATTTTGCTGCTGCCAAGGGGTTTGGATTTTCAAAGTTTATTTCCATTGGAAACAAGGCAGATGTGGATGAGCTTGATCTTCTGCGTTATTGTCATAAAGATCCTGATACAGATGTTGTAATGATCTATATGGAGGAATTGTCCAGGAATTCAGAAGAGTTTATAACTGAAGTCAGGGCAATGGCATCTTTTCCAGATCCCCTGCCAATTCTTGTTATTAAATCCGGTTCTTCCGCTGCCGGGGCAAAAGCTGCAGCTTCACACACAGGATCTCTTGCCGGTTCAGATGCAATCTATGATGCAATCTTTACCCAGTCAGGAATTCTCAGATGCCGTACTGTGAACCAGCTCTTTGACTATGCCCAGGCCTTTGCAGCAAAAAAATACCCCAACAGCGACAGAATTGCAATCGTTACAAATGCAGGGGGTCCTGGAATTATAGCAACAGATATAAGTGAACAGTCAGGCTTAAGACTTGCACAGTTTTCCCAGGCAACCATTAAGGAGCTTCATAAATATCTGCCTGCAGCAGCAAATTTCCATAACCCTGTGGATGTTATAGGAGATGCTGCCAGGGACAGGTATGAAAACACACTTGCCACAGTCATGAGCGATTCTGAAGTGGATGCTGTCTTGATAATTTTGACACCTCAGTCCATGACTGATGCCATTGGTACAGCCGAGGCAATAGTTAATATTTCACATAATTCTGATAAACCGGTTGTGTGCTCATTCATGGGTGTTGTCGATGTTTCCGGCGGGGTTGAGATCCTGCAGAAAAACAATATTCCTGTTTATCACTTCCCTGAAAGCGCGGCAAGGGCACTTGGTGCAATACGTGAGGCAAGGAAATGGCGTTCAAGGAAAATTCTGCCCCAGTATAAGCTCCAATATAACCGTGAAAAGGCCGGTAAAATTATTGACAGATATATAAGTGAGGGTAAAACTGCCTTAGGTGAACTTGACGGCAATGCAATCCTTAACTGTTATGGGTTTAATACCCTTTCCATGGAACTTGCAGAGAACAGGGAACAAGCAATAGCAGCAGCTGACAAGATAGGATTTCCTGTTGTGATGAAAATTGTCTCAAGTGAAATTTTGCATAAATCAGATGCCGGTGGTGTAAAGGTCGGCCTTGAAACAAAGAGAGAGGTTGAACAGGCCTTTGAAGAAATAATGACCAATGTCCATGATTTCAATCCTAAAGCAGCCATTGACGGTATTCTTGTTCAGAAGATGGTTCCAGGAGGGCGTGAAGTGATCCTGGGTGTGAACAGGGATCCACGTTTTGGCCATGCTGTTATGTTCGGACTTGGCGGAATATTTGTTGAAGTATATAAAGATGTTGCCTTCAGGCTTGCTCCCATGGCAAGAAATGTGGTGAGAAGAATGATAAGAAGTATCAGGGGATACCCTATACTAAAAGGATTAAGGGGTGAAAAACCTGCTGACATTGAAGCCATTGAAAAGAACCTTTTAAGTTTACGTCAGATGGTGACAGATTTTCCCATTATAAAGGAACTTGATATTAACCCCTTATTTGTGCACAAGGAAGGGGAGGGGACAACAGTAGCTGATGTAATAATTACACTTGAAAAACCGGAGGATTAGAATTCCAACGTTATACCCTGTAATACATGGAGTGAAAACAGATATGGCCGATGCAGCTTTTAAACAAAAAAACAGGCTGTTAAAGCAGTGTGCCCGGGAAGCTCTTAATGCATCTTCTGTAAGGTCAGGCCTTTTCCTTGAAAAACTGGAAAAAGACGAGAAAGGCAGACCATTGCCATCAAATAATTTTTTCTGGTCCATATCCCATAAAAATGAGTTTGCAGGAGGGGTTGTGTCAAAGTCAGCCATTGGGATCGATATTGAGAAGATTAAAAATATATCAACACACCTTTTTAACAGGATAGTAAGTTCTGAGGAGAAAAAATGTTTTAAAAAAGATGATGATCCGACTATTTTTTTTAGGTGTTTTACAGCAAAGGAGGCGGTGCTAAAGGCGGTGGGAGTAGGGCTTCCAGGCCTCAAAGATATTGTTGCTACAAAAGCAGAAGACCCTTTGACCCTTTGTCTTGATTATAAAAACATTGCATATAAGGTTGAACATATTTTTTTTAACAAATATATTGCAACCATAGTTAAGGATGATTCCAGGAATAAATATAAGGTTGAATGGCAGATAAAGGAGGCTTAGCAAATGGCAGAGGGTGATGGATTTGTAATGAAAGAGAGCGCAACTGGTGCAGCAGGCAGTCCAAAAGCTCTTAAGGTTGATTTCTCAAGTTTTATTTTATCCCTGTATTCCTCAGCCCTTGTGCAGTTGGGCAAGGTTGAAGATCCGACTTCCGGAGAAAAAACAAAAGATTTAGTGCTGGCAATGCAGACAATTGATATTATTGCAGTACTCCAGGAGAAGACAGCGGGAAATCTTGATACAGAGGAAGAAAAATTGATAAATACACTTCTCCGGGAATTGAGAATAGCCTTTGTAGAGGCAAAGGATTAATGGTAAACGTTTTATCCCCTGCAAAGATCAACTGTTTTCTCTATGTTACAGGAAAAAGGAACGATGGCTATCATGAGCTTGTCTCCCTCATGGCATGTCTTGAAATGCATGATAAAATTGAGATTATTTCAACGGGCTTTAGAAAAAAAGATCCGGAGAGTACAGAAAATCATATTGAGGTTTATTGTGATCACCCTGATGTACCACAGGATAAAACCAATATTGCATTTAAAGCAGCAGATCTTTTTTATAACAATTTCAGTCTGGCTGTGCCCTGGCAAAGCTTCAGAGTTATTATAAAAATTAATAAGAAGATTCCTGTGGGCGCAGGCCTGGGCGGTGGAAGCAGCAATGCAGCAACTGTTCTATTGGCTCTGAACTCCCTGCATGAAAACTTTTTTACAAAAATACAATTGATGGAAATGGCACTTCTGCTGGGTGCAGATGTTCCTTTTTTTATTTTTGGTACTCCTGCCATTGCACGGGGGGTTGGGGAAAAACTTGACAGATGCAATGCTTTAATGCCTTATCATGTGCTCATATGCTATCCTGGAGTTGCTGCATCAACAGCTGAGGTTTTTAAAAATATCGATATAAAGTTGACACAAAAGCGAAAATTTGATATAGATGGCCGGTTGAATAACTGGTTGAATATCCGGGACAGGGCTTTAAAGGTTGACGTTGCACACTGTCTACACAATGACCTTGAAGAGGCTGCATTTGGACTTTACCCTGATATCCTCCATACTAAAAAAGAGATGGAATGTGTTCTGTCTGAAAAAGTCAGTATGACAGGGAGCGGATCCTCTCTTTTTGTTTTTTTTGCTGATTATACAGAAGCTAAAAGCGCTTACCTGCTTCTTTCAGACAGGTTTGAAGGAAGTTTGAAAAAGGTTTTTTTAACCTCTTTCAGGGCATAGGCAGCCTTGATCAGGATTATTATGAGCTTGCTGGGGCGTCGTCAAGTGGTTAAGACACAGGGTTTTGATCCCTGGATTCAGAGGTTCGACTCCTCTCGCCCCAGCCATACTTTTATTAAATTTTTAAGAAGAGTTCAGCCATGAATGAGTTATCAATCTTTTCCGGTCGGTCGAACCCTGGTTTTACAGCAAAGGTTTGTGCATACCTTGCAAAATCCCAGGGAAAACTTAAGGTCAATACTTTCAGTGATGGGGAGATCCAGGTTGAGATACTTGAGAATGTAAGAAGACAGGAAGTTTTTCTTATTCAATCAACCTGTGATCCGGTTAATGACCATCTTGTGGAATTGTTATTATTGATTGACGCTTTTAAGCGTTCTTCTGCAAGCAGGATCAATGCAGTTATCCCTTACTATGGGTATGCAAGGCAGGACAAAAAAGTAGCACCAAGGGTCCCCATCAGCGCAAAACTTGTTGCTGATCTTTTACAGCATGCCGGTGTGAAAAGGGTTATTACAATGGACCTCCATGCAGGGCAGATCCAGGGGTTTTTTGATATCCCCGTGGATAACCTCTATGCTGCTCCCATTATCATAGAGAGTATAAAAGCAAGTTTTTCCGATGATTTAGTGGTTGTATCGCCCGATGCCGGAGGTGTTGAAAGGGCCCGTGCCTATGCAAAACGACTCAATGCAGGCCTTGCAATCATTGACAAAAGAAGAAGTGCACCCAATAAGGCAAAGGCCATGGCATTGATTGGTAATGTTAAGGATAAAATTGCAATTGTACTGGATGATATGGTTGACACGGCAGGTACCCTTACCCAGGCATCAATCGTTATTAAAGACAATGGTGCAAAGGAAGTACATGCATACTGCACCCATCCTGTGTTGTCCGGACCTGCAATTGAAAGGATAAATAAATCTGCACTTTCAAGCCTGACTGTTACAGATACCATACCCCTTTCAAAGGAAGCTGAAAAGTGTGAAAAGATAGGCACATTATCCGTTGCAAAGCTGGTTGGTGAAGCGATAATACGAAGTTACAGAGGTGATTCTGTAAATTCTTTGTTTATATAATATTTTATTGTCTGTATTGTTAAAGACATGCAGATACGGAGGAAAAAATTTTGGAACTTATTGATTTAAAAGCTGAACTAAGACAGGAGACTGGCAAAGGGAATGCATATGCTCTAAGGCAGAATAAAAGAGTACCTGCAATTGTTTATGGTGCAAAAATAGATCCTGTCATGCTCTCTCTTGATACTACAGAGTTTGATAAAGTTGTAAGAGATAATGGTATGCAGGGTGTGTTTTTGAAACTGGTTGTTGATGGAGACAGTAAAAAAACAAGAACAGTCATGTTAAAAGAAGTGCAGATGGATGTTTTTCAAAAAGAGTATCTCCATGTTGATCTCCATGAAATTGATATGGATGCCAATGTCAGTGTTACAGTGCCTGTTCGTGTTGTCGGGGATGCAAAGGGTGTCATAGAAGGAGGCGTACTCCAGCTTATCCGAAGGGAACTTGTTGTGCTCTGTAAACCAGTTAATGTGCCCGAGGATATAGCCATTGATGTTACTAACCTTGATATAGGTGATTCTGTTCATGTTGAAGATATCGATCTTGATGAGCATGTTGAAATACCCCATGAGGTTGACTTTACTGTGCTGACTATTGTTCCGCCAACTGCAGCGGAAGAAGTTGAAGAAGATGAGGATCTCCTTGAAGGAGAAGTTGCAGAAGGTGAAGAAGGTGTGGAAGAATCTGGAGAAGCAGCTGGCAGCGAAACATCAGAAGAAGCTTCTGAATAACAGCTCTTTTATATGACAGATACCAGAATCTTTATGATAGCGGGTCTGGGGAATCCCGGTGAAAAGTATTCCCGGACCCGTCATAATATTGGCTTTATGGTTGTTGATGAGATTGCCTCGAAAAAGGCTCTTAAATTTTCAAAATCCAGATTTGATGCTGAATATCTGAATTTCAGTTTTAATAAAGAGAAGATTTTTCTGGTCAAACCCCAATCCTACATGAATAACAGTGGGTTTCCCATCCAGAAGCTTACCGCATATTTTAAAATTGGCATACCCGATATAATTATTGTACATGATGATATTGATCTTCCCTCTGGCCGTATCAGGATATCAAAGAATAGAGGACACGGAGGTCACAATGGTGTACGGTCAATTATCAGAGCCCTTGGTACAAAGGATTTTATACGGGTCAGAATTGGTATTGCAGATCCACAACAGCATAACAGCACAACAGGGTATGTACTTGGTAAGTTTTCAAAAAAAGAACGTGCAAACATAGATAAACTGATTGAAAAGGCTGCAGATGCAGCAATGGCAATAGTAGGAAATGGTATCCAGACAGCCATGAATCATTATAATGCCATATGATATCTTCAGTTTTTCCAGGCCGGCAACAATTTTACAAAGGCTTTTCAGGGTTAAAATTTTAAACTCTTATGGTCTGCAACATAGTTTTTCAATTTTGTAAATTCATTTTTAATTTTTTTTATACCAGCCGTGCTTTTTTCCATATCTTCAGCTTTTGAAAAGAGTTCAATATCCAGGGCAGTCTCTGACAGTGCACTGGCACTTAAGTTTGCAGCGCCACCCTTGATGGCATGTGCTTCTGTTTTTATTATTTTATAATCATTGGCAAGCACAGCTTTTTCCATGTTGGAGATTCTTTTTTCCATCTGTTCAAAAAAATCATCCAGAAGTTTTTGCAGGAATTCAGTGTCATTATTAAATTCCTTTAGTTCAAATCTGATGTCAATCGGGGGAGTTTTATTGTCCATTATTTTACCGTTTTTTATTGCATTAAATAAATATCTTAAGAATACATGGAAACTGTACTGATAAAATTAAGACATACTATTCTATTTTATAAAAGACAACCCCTTGTTTCATTTCCAGGTAATTTTTATCAATTGCAAAGCCTGTGCTTTTATTCTGGTAAATCAGGACAGATCTCATGAAAATAGCTTTTAAAAAAAAGTTTGACAATGTGGCAAAATTTGTATTACATTTGACTGAACGGTCGGTCATAGAGTAAATAAATTTTATAACCACCTGAATATATATTAAAAACATAGAACTAACAAGTCAGGAAGTATGATATGGTGCCGGAGCAGGAGGATAAATATGAAAGGATAATCCTTGCTGCCATTGGCCTTTTTGCACAAAAGGGGTTTGCAAAAACCTCCATGGCAGATATTGCAAGGGCTGCAGGAATTGGTAAGGGAACAACATATACGTATTTTAAAGGAAAGGATCAGTTGTTTTTTGCAGCTTTTGAATGGTTTATAAAATACAGTGAAAATGCAGCAAAGCTGAGTCTTAAAACTCTTGTATCATCGAATAGTACTGAAAAAATCAGAGTTTTTGCTGATTCCATATTAAATTCCATTAAAGAGTCAGAGGACTTTTACCCCATTGTTCTGGAATTCTGGGCAGCAACAGCCTCGTCAAAATACAGAAAAGAGATGAAAAATATTTTTAAAAGCATGTACACAATGATTGGTGATTACCTTGGTGCTATTATTGAAGAGGGTATTGAAAATGGTGAGTTTGACCATGATATAGATATTGGTTCCACTGTTCCTGCAATTGTTGGAGCATGGGATGCCATAGGCCTTCAGGCCTGGTTCTACAATGAATCTGATAAGGAGTTTAACGTGGATAAGACAATGCGCGGGTTCACTGATCTGATGATCAGGGGATTGATTAAAAAATAATCAGGAGGAGGATATGGGATTATTCAGGTTCAGGAAAAATCGATATGGTGTTTCTATTATTCTGGTGCTGCTCTTTTTAATTATACTGTCAGGCAGTTCTTTTTCAGATACAACACCTGAAATGGGGGCCAGGATGGTTAAAAAAGCCTTTGACTACTACAGGGGTGCTGCATCGGTCTGTGTGGTTGACATGACAATTCACAGGCCCTCCTGGGAGAGAACCGTGAGGATAAAAGCTTTTACCAGAGGAGAGCATGATTCCCTTTTTAAAATAATTTCTCCGCCCAGAGACAAAGGGAACGGCACTTTAAAAAAAGGTGATGATATGTGGACATTTAATCCCAGGATCAACAGGATAATCAAACTGCCTGCTTCCATGATGTCCCAGAGCTGGATGGGATCAGACTTTTCCAATAATGACCTTGCAAAGTCAGACACCATTGTCCAGGACTATTCCCATACAATAACAGAAGTAAAGGAAAATAATGGTATTAAGATTTATGTGATTGAGTCCATCCCGTTTCCCCAGGCTCCAGTTGTCTGGGGAATGTTAAGATTTGAAATCAGAGAGGATGGAATAATGCTGAGCCAGGGTTTTTATGATGAGGACAGGGTGCTGGTCAAAAAACTTGTAACAGACAGGATAAACATGATGGGAGGAAAGCTTTTTCCTGTCTGCTGGAAGATTTCAAAAATTGATGAACCTGATGAATACACGACCCTTACCTACCTTGAACTTGAATTTAAAGCTTTGCTGCCGGAAAAGATTTTTTCCAGGGCAGGATTGAAGAAAAAGATAAGGTGAAGCCATGTCAACAGATATAAAGATGGCATTGAGAAATATTTTAAGAAGTCCGGTCAGAACCATCCTTACACTGTCTGCAATAGGATTTGCTTCATTAATACTTGTATTTATGCTTTCATTTCAGCTGGGCAGTTACGAGGCAATGGTTAATTCATCTGTTAAAATCCATACAGGGCATTTCCAGATACAGGCAGAGGGCTATAATGAAAATAAGAGCATGCGTTCTGTTATTGCAGACCCCCGTGATATCGCAGCAGAGCTTGAGAAGATCAATGATATTGAAGCATATAGTTTCCGGGCAAATAGTTTTTCCCTTATTTCTTCAGAAAAAAGAACCCGGGGAGCCCTTGTCATAGGCATTGATCCCGGGAATGAGGCACAGGTTTCAACCATTGAAACATTGGTGAGAAAAGGCAGTTATCTTGATGCAGAGGACAGGGACAGAGCAATTATCGGTAATCTCCTGGCACAGCATTTAAAGGTTGGTATTGATGATGAGCTCACAATACTGGGCCAGGGCAGGGACGGGTCCATTGCAGCAGGTGTGGTCAGGATTAAAGGTGTGTTTTCCACGGGTATTGACGAATTTGACAGAACAACCATACAAATACCCCTTGGCTACTTTGATGATCTGTTTTTTATGCAGGGTGCTGTCCATGAAATAGTCTGCACTGCAGGATCTTTATATGATGTCCAATCAATTATGACAAGGCTTGAAAAGATTATGCCAGGGGAGCAAAAGGGAAGGAAAATAGTAATCCTGGACTGGAAGGAACTTGTGCCCGGGCTTGTCCAGGGTATTAAGCTTGACCTTGCATCAGCTGTTATCTTTTATTTTATTTTGGTTATTGTGGTTGCGTTCAGCATTTTAAATACCTTTCTCATGGCAATTCTTGAGAGAACAAAAGAGTTTGGTGTAATGCTTGCCATGGGCGTTAAACCGTCAAGACTTTTCAGGCTTGTTCTCATGGAATCAGCTTTTATGACCTTGTCAGGAGTTGCTGCAGGAGGTGTTCTGGGTGTTTTGTTGACATTATGGTTCAACTCCCATGGCATTAATCTTGCCCAGGCTTCCGAAATTCTGAAGGCCTATGGAATGTCCGGCACGGTTTATCCGAAGCTATCCTTTATTTCAGCTTTTACAGGGCCTTTAGTGGTACTTTTAATAACTTTGTGTGCTGCACTCTATCCTGCCATGAAAGTTAAAAAACTGGCGCCTGCAGAGGCAATAAAGGCCATATAGAAGAGGGGAATGTAATTATGTACCTGGAACTTGCCTGGAGAAATATATGGAGAAACACAAGAAGAACACTTGTTATTATAACTGCAGTTGTTATTGGTGTATGGAGTATGATTTTCCTGGGTGCTTTTTACCGTGGTATGCTTGATAATATGCTGGAAAATGGAAAATCAGTGTTAGTTGGAGATATTCAGATACACCATAGAAATTTCAGGGAAGATCCCTCCATTGACAAAAGCATGGGCAAAGGCTCAATGATCACAGATATGTTAAGAAAAAAGCTCCCTGCCGGAGCAGTCTTTACCGGGAGAATAAAGGTCAGCACCTATGTGAGCAATGCGAGGCACTCATCAGGAGCAGTTCTGGTAGGTATTGATCCTGAGCAGGAAAAAAAAATATCCTTTATTGGCAAGGGTGTTATCAAGGGAGAGTATTTGAAAAAGGGCGATAAGAGCGGTCTGCTCATGGGCCAGGCCCTGGTAAAAAAATTTAATACCAGAATCGGGAAAAAAGTGATCCTGATGACAAGGAATAAAAATGGTGAAGTCATATCCAGGGCTTTTAGAATCAGAGGGATTTTCAGTGCCCAGATGGAGTCAACGGAAAAGGCATATCTTTTTATTACCATGGCAGGTGCAAGAAGTCTTGTGGGTATGGAAAAGGGAATCTCAGAAATTGCAGTTAAGCTTGACCGCAGCAACGATCTTGATGCAGTTGCAACCATGATTTCAAAGAATCTTGATAAAAAATTGTACAGGGTTGAGACCTGGAAGGAGCTGCTTCCCATGCTTGAAGCTTATGTGAGAATATTTGATGGATTTATGTATATCTGGTACCTGGTAGTGTTCATTGCCATGGGATTTGGCATTGTCAATACAAGTCTGATGGCGGTCTTTGAAAGGGTGCGGGAGTTTGGCCTGTTAAGGGCGCTTGGCATGAAGCCCATAAGGGTTATTGTTTCGGTTTTAACAGAATCTGCCTTTACTTTGACCCTGGGAATTTTTTCAGGGAATCTGTTTGGCATAGTCTCTGTCTTTTTCATGGCAGACATGGGCCTTGATCTGGCTTTTTTCAGTAAGGGAGCTGAATTCTTTGGTATGTCACGGATTATTTATCCTGTGCTGACATTAAAGGATATGTTGAGTATAAACTTAATAATACTGTGCCTTGGAATGATTGTATCCCTTTATCCGGCTGTGAGAGCTGCCAGGATCACACCGGTTGAAGCCATGGGAGAGTAATAAATCAGGGGAGAAAAATGAATATGAAGAGTAATATGAATATAGTCACTGCCCAGAACATAAAAAAGAGTTATCTCCAGGGGAAGGTGCAGGTTTTTGCCCTGAGAGGAGTATCAATGTCAGTTAAAAAGAGCGAGTTCATGGCCCTTGCCGGCCCTTCAGGTTCCGGGAAGACAACCATGCTGAATATTATTGGCGGGATAGACAGCCCGGATTCAGGAACCATTGTGGTTGACAACAATGACTATGGTGATATGAACCAATCCTCCCTGGCAGAGCTGAGGCTCAATAAGATAGGGTTTGTTTTCCAGGCATATAACCTTATTCCTGTTTTATCAGCCCGGGAAAATGTTGAATATATTATGCTGCTCCAGGGCTTAAAAGCGTCTGAAAGAAAGGAAAAGGCAATGAAAATTCTGGATGAGGTAGGCCTTGAAGGAAAATATGACAGGAGACCTTCTGAACTTTCCGGGGGCCAGCAGCAGAGGGTCGCTGTTGCACGGGCAATCGTTTCCAACCCTGCCATTGTTCTGGCTGACGAGCCTACGGCAAATCTGGATTCAAAAACAGGAAAGTCCCTCCTTGATATGATGCGAAAGATGAATATGGAAAAACAGGTTACCTTTATTTTTTCCACCCATGACAACATGGTCATGGATTATGCAAAGCGTATTGTCAGACTCAGGGACGGGCAGGTGGAAGATGATATTATAAAACAGGAAAGCAGATAGATCTTTGTATGAAAGTTTTAGGTTTTTATATATTTATATATACAGCCTTTTTGTTGACCTCTCTTTCTGTTTTTTATCCTGTTGTTGATTCCTTTGCAGGAAATATTGGGACAAGCTTTTCAGGTCAGATAAAATTAAGTGTTACAGCCGCACAATATAAGGATAGGTCTATCCAGTCGGAATTTAAAGATGGCAGATGGTTAGGGGAAAATTTCAACCTCAGGATAAAAACAAGGACTTTTTTTAATGATAATTTAAGTTTTGATTGCCATTATCTTTTAAATGTTTCTAAATCTGATTCTATTAAAGCCTCTGCTTTTTTTGCTGAAAAATATAAAGCAATCGTGATGCCAGGTGTGATATCCAGGATTTTTCAAAATGAATATAAGAGTGATAATACAAAACTTTTTGATTTATCATCCAGTATCACTCAGGGCAATGGTTACCTCCTGGATCACAGATTTGACAGACTTAATTTAAGTTTTGAAAATGATCTTGGAAAAATTGTTCTTGGCAGGCAGGCTGTTACATGGGGCAATGGTTTAGTATTCAACCCCATGGATATTTTTAATCCCTTTTCACCCTATGATACTGACAGAAGTTATAAAAATGGCAGTGACATGGCATATTTTGAGGTTTTTTTAAAAGATGATAAAAGCTTACAGCTGATTTATGTGCCAGGCCGTGATCCTCAAACCCATGACATCAGGTTTTCAAAATCATCCCTTGGCATGAAATACCATTGTGTTTTTAATACAATGGAACTTGATTTCATGATTGCTGAACACTATAACGATACCCTCGCAGGCATGGGATGTGTTGTAACTCCAGGGAACATGATTGTAAGAAGTGATATTATTTACACTTTTACAAAAAGCAGTTCCACGGAAAATTTTTTAAGCCTTATAATAAATACTGACTACTCCTGGGTGTGGTTTGCCAGGAATTTTTATGGATTGATTGAATACTGCTATTCAGGCATTGGCCGGGATGATTATTCAAAGGCCTATACAGACCCTGAGTTTTTTCCCAGAATAGAAAGGGGTGATCTTTTTGGTCTTGGAAGGCATTATTTAAGTTCAAGCCTGAAGATCGGGCTTACACCTCTTGTGGATTTTAATTTTACAGCTATTGTAAACCTTGATGACCCATCATATATTTTCCAGCCCGGCATTACATGGAGCATAATGGAAAATTTCGAGATAACCATTGGAGCAAACCTGAAATCCGGTTCTGAAGGTGATGAGTATGGACAGATACTTCTGCCTTTTTCCAACAGGAGAATGGATAGTGGCTCAAACATCTTTCTTATGGTAACTTTTTTTTTCTGAATTCCGATCAATGGAATTGATACTGTGGACATTACTGATTTGCCTTTTGGGAAAAGAGTCTGTCTGCTATAATGAAATTGTTTAAGTAATGTGTTTAAAACATACAGAATTTAATAAGGGGCTTTAATGGATCATTTAATATACACACCCGAAAAAGAGATTAAAGTAAGAATAGAAAATTTAAAGCTTGAAATTAACAGAACAGGCCTGGATGGAGTTATTATTGTACACCATACTAATCTGTTTTATTTCTCAGGCACTTCCCAGAATGCCCATCTTTTTGTCCCTGCAGAGGGTGAACCTCTGCTCATTGTAAGGAAGAGTTTTAAGCGTGCAGTAAAAGAGTCGTCCATAAGAAATATTGTTGAAGAAAAGAGTGTAAAAAAGATTATGGACAGAATAATAGATGCAGGGTTTAAAAATATTTCAAAAATTGGTTTTGAACTTGATGTAATACCTGTGAATACTTACAGGTTTTATGATACAAAAATATTTAAATCCTCTGAATTAAGAGATGCTTCAGGTATTTTTAAAGGTCTTCGATTAATAAAAAGCACGTGGGAGATCGATCTTTTAAGGACAGCATGCAAAGCACTCACAGATGGTTTTGCTTCTGTTCCCGGGCTTCTCAGACAGGGCATGCGTGAAGTTGAGCTTGCAGGGCTTTTTGAAGCAGAATTGAGAAAGCGTGGGTATGCAGGACTAAGTAATATGCGGGCATTTAATCAGGATTTCAGGTTTGGTAATATTGTTTCGGGGAAAAGCGGCAGCATACCATCGTACTTTGACGGGCCTGTGGGCGGCGAAGGCGTTACCCCGGCGAATAATCCCCATGGTGCAGGCTACAAGCGGATCAAGGAAGATGAGCCGGTATATATTGATTATACCTGTGTTGTAAATGGTTATACAGCTGATGCAGAGAGAATCTTTGTCCTTGGCGATTTGCCGGACAGGTTTTACCTTGCCCATGAGAATTCCCTTAAAATCCAGGATGAACTTATATCCATGATAGAACCCGGCATTGAATGGCAGGCGCTCTATTTAAAGGCTGTTGAGATGGCAGATCAGTTTTCCATGCTTGATAACTTCATGGGACTTGGGAATGACAGGGTCAGATTTGTCGGCCACGGTGTTGGGCTTGAGCTTGACGAATTTCCAGTATTTGCAAAGGGACTTACCATGAAGTTTGATAATGGAATGACATTTGCCCTGGAGCCCAAATTTGTATTTCCCGATGGAGCGGTTGGCATTGAGAATACCTTTGTTTTAAGGGATGGACAGGTTGAAAAGCTGACAATTTTTGATGAGCAGATAATTAAAATTTAGAAAAAAAATATTGAACAATGGAATTTTTTGTTTGACAATAGTTCCAAAATATGGTTTTATTCTCAACACTTGGATAAGTTTAATAAAAAAATTTAGCAGGGGGGCGGCATATGGCAAAAGATAAGAGTTTAAAGGGAAAAGAGACAAGTGATGATAAATTTTGCCAGGGGGATCTAGCTGTTTATCCTGCCCATGGAGTCGGGTGCATAGAGTCCATTGAGAGCAAGAAAATCAATGGTGAAGATTTGAATTTCTATATGATGAAAATTATTGAAAACGGCATGGTTATTATGATACCTACCGCCAATGCCAAAGCTGTGGGATTGCGGGAAGTGATACAGGAAGATGAAATTCCAAACGTGTATAATGTTATGCGTGAAAAAAGTGAAAGTAAAGGCAAACAGACCTGGAATCGCCGATACCGTGAATATATGGATAAAATCAAAACAGGTTCAATTTACGATGTCGCGACCGTGTTCAGAGACCTTTACCAGCTTAAAATTGAAAAAGACCTCTCCTTTGGAGAGAGAAAACTTTTTGACACAGCTAAGAATCTGCTTGTTCAGGAGTTGTCAACTGCAAAGGATGTTGATGAATCTTATATGATGCAGGAGATCGAAAATCTTTTTTAAAATTAATAATTAATATAGATACTTAATAAAGCCGGCAGACAAAATATTGTTTGCCGGCTTTTTGATTTTATGGATATTAAATTAGAAATAACTGAAGTGCACCAGGGTATAAGAGTCGATGACCTGATCTCTAAATCATACGATTTAATTTCCAGAAGCAGAGCAGCATCTTTATTGAAAAACGGGAAAATTCTTGTATCTGAGCGAAAAGTTAAACCCAGTTACAAAGTTAAAGCCGGCGAAATTGTACAAGGCACTTTTACCGATTCTGCAGCTCCTGATATTACTCCCCAGAAAATTGATCTTAATATTGTTTTTGAAGATGAACATATAATTGTTATTAATAAACCCGCTGGTCTGGTCGTGCATCCAGGTGCAGGGAACGATTCAGGCACACTTGTCAATGCACTATTGTACCATTGCCCCGGCATTGTCTGTGCAGGAGAAGATAAATCACGCGCAGGCATAGTACACAGGCTTGATAAAGATACCAGCGGGATCATGGTTGCTGCCAAAAATGATCATGCATTAAATTTCCTTAAAAAAGAATTCAAGCAAAGGCGTGTTAAAAAGGTATATTCTGCCCTTGTAAAGGGTGTTGTCACAAATGAGAGTGGCAGGATCACATTACCTCTGGGAAGACATCCCCATAAGAGAACAATAATGTCCATTGAGGGAGAAAATGCCAGGCATGCTGAAACATTATGGCATGTCCAAAAGAGATATAAAGATGCAACTCTGGTTTCAGTCCTGTTAAAAACCGGGCGGACACACCAGATAAGAGTTCATTTCTATGCACTCAGCCACCCCTTGATAGGGGAAAAAGTCTATCAGTTCAGAAGGTTAAGAAAAAAGAGTACTTCTGTAAAACGTCCAATGCTTCACTCATTTTACATCAAATTCCGCCACCCTTTTTCAGGAAGGTCAATGGAGTTTAGTGTGCCCCTGCCTGAAGATTTTAATATACTCCTTGCAAAGTTAAAAAAGTTAAAAGAATTATGAATGATTTGATCTTACTGGCAGTTCAATATAGAAAGTAGTTCCCTCTCCTGGTTTGGATATTACCCCCATATTACCCTTGTGATTTTCACATATTATAAAATATGAAACTGACAGGCCAAGGCCGGTTCCAATTCCAACAGGTTTTGTTGTAAAAAAAGGTTCAAATATCTTTTTTTGTATTTTTCCTGCAATGCCAGGGCCGTTATCTTCAACTTCAATTCTGATATACTCATTTTTTATATCCTTTTTAAAAATACGCAGGACAAAACATGGCTGAATATCTTTGCAAGTTGACTGGGCCATTGCCTGGGCCCCGTTTTTTAAAAGATTTAATAAAACCTGCTGTATTTTGTTTCCATCACAGGAAACATTGGGTATATCATCATATTTTCTGATAATTTTTATCTTTTTAAAATCAAAATTTTTTCTTAAATCATATTCTTTTTCCGCAAGTTCAATGGTTGTATCCATAATTTTTTTCAGATCATACTCAATAAAACTTGAGTCGCTTTTTCTTGCAAAGGAGAGCATGTCACGGACAATGGTTGCAGCACGTCTGCCCGATTTTGATATAGAGTCCATTATGGAAAAGATCTCTCTTTTTTCCATATATTTCTGCATGGCATCCAGATCAACACCAGTCTCTTCTGCAGCTTTGATATTTGGTTTTAATTTGGTTTTAAGGCGGTTCTCAAGTACCTGAAGGTTTTGTAGAACTCCTGCAAGAGGATTGTTTATCTCATGGGCCATTCCTGCTGCAAGTCCGCCCACTGATAACATTTTTTCTGATTGTATCAGGAGCTCTTCCATGCGTATTTTTTCAGTGACATCATCGGCACGTATTGCAGCGCCTTCAAAACCACGGGCCAGGGGATATATGGTAATATCAAACAGATACTCCCTTCCATCTTTTATGGCTCTTACCCTGGGAAATTTTTCAACATTTCTGGCATGCACTGCTTTTTTAATTGCAGCCATTCTGATATCAATATCAGGCAGAATCTTTTCAATTCTCCTGCCCATGGCATCATCCACTGATATACCTGTAAGTTTTTCCGCTTCTGTATTCCACGCTGTAACTTTTCCGTCAATATCGATTCCTGCAATAAAAGATGGCATGGAATCAATTATACTTTTTAAAAAATTCCTTAACTTCACAATCTCTTTCTGGGTTTTTTTATATTCTGTAATATCCCTTATGGATACAACCCTCACCTTTCTGCCATGGAAATTCATCCCTGTGGAGTGGATTTCTGCCGGAAAACTTGTTTTATTCTTTGTTATGGCAGTAATCTCATAACAGCCGAACTCTTCTTTCCGGATTTTTTCATTGATGATTTCAACAGATTCCGCATCAATTGTTTTTGGTATTATATTAATATTTTCAAGTTCTTCTGGTTCATATCCAAACATGGAGTAATACTGGTTATTGGCAAAGGCAAGAATACCTTTTTCATGTATTACAATGGCATCTCTGGTGGCATTGACAAGCTGGCGGAGCCGTTCTTCGCTCTCCAGAAGCTGTTTTTTATATTCTGACTGTTTTTCAATATCTTTTTTCAGTCTGAGCCTCATGCTGTTAATGGAATGTGTTAACTTGTCAAACTCATCTTCCTTAGTGAAAAAAAACGGTTTTCTGTGTAACATCAGGGGAGTATCAAGTTTCTCCATGCTTAACATTGATGCATAATCTGAAATAAACTTAAGGTGTCTTGTTATATGGTACTGGATAATTCCAAATATGAGAATAGCAGTGATCATAATTGTTATGAGATTTGCAAACAGCAGTGCAGGCAGCCTTTCCATGATACGCTGAAAGGGGTTATTTAGTTTTGCAACTATCTCAAGCGTTCCAAGGGGTATGGTTTTTTTTGAGGAATCAACATAATTGAGTTTAACCTCATCTTTGATCATCCTTTCCCAGGTTTTATCAAACCTGCCCACAGAGGTTTGAAATCCGCTCTTTTCAGTTATTTTAAGATACTTAATACCGTTTAAATTGAGCAGGCTTTCCAGCTGTATGTTCAACTGTGAGATGTTATAGTTATAAAGACTCAAAGAGATGGGCATAAGGCGGGTTCTTTTAATGGTAAGAATATTTCCTTTTACCTCTTTTAAGTTCTGTTTATAATCAAAATAGAGCTGCATGAATGTCGTGGACAGGGACAGAAAAGAGCTGCATATCAGAATATAAATAAGCAGCTTTAGTGCAAGACGATTTTTTAAAAAATTTCTGAACTTAAAAATCATAAAAAGCCTTTACAAGAACATAATTGCAAATATTATTGCATGGATATGTTTACAAATCAATTCGTATATATTTTTTTCAGCAATTCCCGGTCAAAAATTATTTTTTAGATTAACAAAGGAATAAGTGAGGCCTGGATATGCTTTTTCCGTTTAGGTTTCACTTGAAACAGATGCACTCCAAAAGCATATCCAGGCCTCACTTTGCCCGATATTATGCCCTGAAAGGCAATATAACATTATTTGTTATTCCCAAAATATATACAGGATTTGTCATTATTATATTGAAGTACCAGATATGGCACGTGTTTTGGCAGCCGGCTCTGCACTCACATAAGCAGTGTATAAATTGAGCCTTTTATTCTGGTGAACAGGTTATCGGCTTACTTTATCAGAGCGGGTATTATACTGTGTTGTCTTTCATGGCTTATAACTGGGTAAAGAGAGGTCTGGATGCACTCCAAAAGCATATCCAGACATCTCTTATTTCTTCTCTGTTTTCCATATGGCCCGGCCGCCTTTGACCAACTCTTTGATATTGTTTTTATCTATTCAGATGTCTATTACCCAGCTGTTTTTGTATGTCACTTTTCCCTTGTTTATGATTTTGAAAGTAAAAAAAATGATATCATCAGATCTTTATTTTTTTTAATATGCACTGTAGTGTGCCTTGTTGTATTGTAACGTACTGAAACTATACAATATTTTTAAGATAAAATCTAGGCCTGTTATTTCTTGTAATATCAAGCGCTTACGCCATGCCTGGGAAATTTTATGCGAAAAAGAAATTTAATCATCAGCTGAAAACCTTATCAATACTTTTAAAAAATAACCACCGGGAATTGCTGTATTTTTTTTGAACCTTTTACATTTCCAGGCTACATACAGGTAAACAGTCTGTAAAGACAGAGTTTTTTTTAATCAACCGTTTTAAAGGAGGAAAGTATGAAATCGTTCAAGGTAAAACAGAGGTATATTATTATTACTGCTGTGATTTTTCTGTTATCTTCTGGTATGGCAGGAGCAGGCCAGAACAAGGTGCTCAGGGCTAAAAAGATCAATTCCTTAAAAGTTAATGATAAGGTAAATCCTCAACTGTTAATGATTCGATGTGATCTTAAAGTAAACCATATCAGTGCCGGGCAATGTTTTTGTGGTGATGCCCTTGGGAATGTGGGAGCCATGCTTTTTAAGGATATCTGGGTAAATGTGGGCAATTATTCATGCGGCACTAGTAGTGCTGCTGTTAATGCACAGCTGGATGTGCAGTATTTTGATCTGATGCTGAACAGACTTGTAAAACAGACATTTCAGGTCTCTCTTGCAAAAAACCAGCAAAAGGATATTAAAATAAAGAACGGGTATACTTTGATCAAAAAGAGTTCTGGAATTACTGCAAATATCAAATTTGCGCCATCAACCTCTTCAAGTATCAGGGATTGTAATCCCGGGAATAACAGAAAAATTGAACGACAATGTCAATTACCTCTTGTTTACTAGTTTGTATAAACAGCTGATATAAAACAAAACATGTCAGTAAAAGCGGGGCAGCTGAATTTTACCCCGCTTTTTGTTGAAAGATTTTAACAGCGCACACTTTAAACTCAGGAATTTTTGCAGTTGGATCAAGTTTTGCATTGGTGAGCCTGTTTGCTGCTGCCTTGGAAAAATGGAATGGAATAAATACAGTTCCGTCAAATGCTTTGGATGATACTTTTAAATTTGCAGTGATCTCTCCCCTGCGGGATGCAATATTTACCTTTTCACCATCCCTGCAATTAATTTTTTCAGCATCGTTTTTAGATATTTCAACAAAACATTTGTCCGCAAGGCAGTTAAGCCCCTGGGATTTCATGGTCATTGTCCCTGTATGGTAATGGTATAAAAGCCTGCCTGTTGTCAGAATAAAGGGATAATCTTTATCAGGCATCTCCTTTGGAGGAGCATGGTCAATGGCATGGAAAAGACCCTTGCCCCTGGTGAATGCTTCTGTGTGCAGTATAGGGGTGCCAGGGTGGTCAGTATCGGGACAGGGCCAGTGTATGCCTGTATCCTTGATTCTATCCCAGGTGATCCCCCTGTAGGACGGAGTGACCTGGGCAAGTTCTGTAAAAATATTTTCACTGTTTTCATAACTCATTTCATAGCCCATCTTTGATGCAACAGCACATAGGATCTTCCAGTCGGGGCGGGATTGTCCCGGAGCATCAACAGCCTGTCTCACCCTTTGTACCCGTCTTTCAGTGTTTGTGAATGTTCCCTCCTTCTCTGCAAAGCAGTGAGCCGGCAGAACAACATGGGCAAGTTTTGCAGTTTCTGTCAGGAATATATCCTGAACCACCATGAAATCAAGATTTTTAAATGCTTTTTCAGCATGATTCAGGTCAGGGTCAGATACAAGGGGGTTTTCTCCGATTATATATAAACTTTTGATCTCTCCTTTTTCAGCCTTGTTGACCATTTCAGTGACCGGTATACCCGGCTTGGCAGGAAGTTCTGTTGTACGCCATTTTTGTTCATAGACTGCCCTTGCGCTCTCATCATCTACCTTTTGATATGCAGTCAATACATTGGGCAGTCCTCCCATATCACAGGCTCCCTGGACATTATTCTGTCCCCGCAGAGGATTAACACCTCCGCCTTCTATACCAAGATTGCCGCACAATAGCGCCAGGTTTGCAAGGGTTTTTACATTGTCAGTTCCGGTTGTATGCTGGGTGATACCCATGCAGTAAAGGATAGAGCCTTTGTCAGCCTCTGCATATAGTCTTGCTGTCTCAATTATATCTTCAGCTTTTATGCCGGTGATTTTTGATGCATATTCAGGGGTGTATTTTTCAATGGTTTTACTGAATTCATCAAAGTTTTCTGTTCTGTTGGCAATAAACTCTTTATCATGGAGATCTTCTTTTACAATAACATTCATAAAAGAGTTTATCAGTGCAATATCACTTCCCGGTTCCTGTCTCAGCCATTTATGTGCATGGTCTGCAAGGGTTATTTTTCTCGGGTCGATTACAATAAGGGTTGTTCCCCTGAGGGCTGCTCTCTTAACAAAGCTTGAGAGTACCGGATGATTTTCCGTTGTATTGGAACCTATTACAATGATTGTATCTGCCTTTTCAATATCGGCAATTGTGTTTGTCATTGCACCTGAACCAAAGGCTGCAGCCAGACCGGCTACGGTGGAGGAGTGTCACAGCCGGGCACAATGGTCGATGTTATTGGTTTTAAGCACAGCCCTGGTAAATTTCTGGGCAATATAATTCTCCTCATTGGTGATCCTTGCCGAAGTGAGAACTCCAATGCTGTCAGGCCCGTATTCATCTTTGATGGCACTAAGGTTAGATGCAACAGCTTCAATGGCTTCATCCCATGTGGCCTCTTTAAGTTCACCATCTTTTCTTAACAGAGGAGTTGTCAAACGCTCACTGGATGATACAAAATCAAAACCAAATCTCCCCTTGACACAGAGGCTTGCATGATTGGGGGCAGGATCATTGTCAGCCCCGGTTATTTCAATTATTTTATTGTCCTGGGTAAAAATATCCATCTGACAACCAACACCGCAGTATGAGCAGGTGGTGCGTGTCTTTTTTACAGGTGTAAACCTCTGCCTGGTAATGGTTTTTTCTGTCACCAGTGCGCCCACAGGACATGCCTGGACACATTCCCCGCAAAAAACGCAGTCTGAATCCTTCAGGGCAACATCCTCACCTGCAATGATTTTCAGATCTTCATTTTGATATCCAAAGTCAATGGCATTATTTACCTGTATCTCCCTGCATGCTTTGACACATCTTCCACATAGAATACAGCGGGAAAAATCCCTGATAATAAAAGGATTAACCCTTTCCGTCTCATATTTACATTCAGGCATGGGCTGGTTTTTTATGGTCACCTGATATTTATAGGCAAGGTTCTGAAGTTCGCAATTGCCCCAGGCAGGGCAAAGATCATTGGTCTTGTCATCTTCCATCACCTTGAGCTGGAACTTAGTCCAGTCATCAGCATCAAAATCCCTGATGGCACAATTATGGTTTCCTGAATAAAGCATTGATTTTATGGTATTTTTCCGTGCTTCCACCACTTTTTGAGACTCGGTATAGACTTTCATCCCATCTTTTGCTTCTGTCATGCATGAGTTTACAAGATCAGATACGTCTTTGATTTCAACAACACATATATTGCATCTTCCAGTGGGATTGGTTCTTTTCAGATGACACAAGCCTGGTATGTCAATATTGTTTTGCCGGGCTGCTTCAAGAATGGTGTCTCCCGGATTAAAGGTAAAATCAATGTCATTAATAGTGATAATGTTTTTATTGCCCATGGATAAATCCTCTCAAAAAAACTTTTGATCTAAAATTGAGTACAATATAAATGGATAATTGTCAACGTGGAGGTTGACTTTTTATTTGGTAAATGATTAGTAAAAGTTAAGGATTTTTTCAAACAAACCGGAAGAACAGGAGAGACAATGTTTGAAGCACTGATTTTGATGGGCGGCCTTGGAATTGTGACAGGCTCTGTTCTGGCACTTGCATCAAAAATTTTTTATGTTTATGTGGATCCAAAAGTGGAAGCCATTGATGAAGCTCTGCCAGGAGCAAATTGCGGCGGTTGTGGATTCCCGGGCTGTTCATCCAATGCCCAGGCAATAGTTGACGGCATGTCCGGTGTTGATTCATGTGTTGCGGCAGGGGCCGATGTTGCAGCGGAAATTGCCGGAATAATGGGTGTTTCTGTTTCAGAAAAAGAGGTTGAATATGCAAAGCCCGGCTGTTATTACCACAAGGCAGCAACCGATATAAAATACAGCTATGATGGCATTGCTGACTGCAGGGCAGCTGATCTGCTCTTTGGCGGAATGAAGGAGTGTAAAATAGGCTGCCTTGGCCTTGGAACATGTGTTGATGCATGTGTGTTTGGTGCTCTCTCCATGGGTGCAGGCGGCCTGCCAGAGGTGGACCAGGAAAAATGTACAGGTTGTGGTGCATGTGAAAGAGCATGCCCTAAAAATATGATTGCCCTGACTTCAGTTACAAGAAGAATAATGCGTGAATATACTGAAGATGAATGCATCACCCCTTGCCAGAGGGCATGCCCGGTTGGGATTGATATCAGGGGGTATATACAGTGTATAAAAGCAGGCAGACATCTTGAAGCAGTTAAGAAGATAAAAGAGAGAAATCCATTTCCCACGGTCATAGGAAGAATATGCCCTGCGTTCTGCGAGATTGAATGCAGACGTCAACTCATTGATGAACCTGTAGCCATCAATGATTTAAAGCGTTTTGCCTGTGATCTGGAAATGGAAAACAGTGAAAGGGTATTTCCCTGTAAAGCCCCGGAAACCGGAAAAAGGATTGCCGTGATCGGCGGTGGTGTAGAAGGGCTTTCAGCTGCATATTTCAGTGCAAGGCTGGGCCATAATCCCGTGGTAATGGAAGCAACCGGGCACTTGGGAGGCCTTTTGCGGATTGCCATACCAGAGGAGAGACTTTCCCGGGGGGTGCTGGATTATGATATTGACGGCATTATTGAAACTGGTGTAAAAGTCAGAACCAACAGCAGGGCTGGTGTGGATTTTACCATCCCGGGCCTGCTCAAGGATGGCTTTGATGCCGTTTTCACAGCCTGTGGAGGATGGGATAACAGGGTTGCAAGGGGAGATATTAATGATGTTGTTAATGTTTTTCCCGGCAGTTATCTTTTAATAGATCTGCTCCGGATGGATGAACAAAACAGAGCAGGGTTCTCCTTTGGGGAAAAAGTGATAATTGCAGGTTCAGGCAGTTCGGTTCTGGATGGTGTCAAGGTATTAAAAAGTGCAGGAATTGATGATATTATAGTTCTGTCACGAAAAGAAACCAGCAAACCATTAAGTGAAGAATTGGAAAAACTTGGTACTTCAATTATCTTTAATGCAGGAATAAAGAAATTGTCCGGCATGGAAGATAAATTGTGCGCTGTGGAGTATGTTGACATTAACCTGGGATCAAAACATGTTCTTAAATCAGATAGCTTGATAATATGTTCAGGCAGGTTCCCCCAGTTTTGTTTTACAAAATGTGGAAAATCACCTGCCACTGAAGAAGATGACAATACTGAAGAAACTTTGCCCTTTGAATGGGAAGGTGTTGAATTATACAAAGAACCAGGTGACGGGCAGGAGAGCGGACTTTTATCTGGCCAGGATCCGATAAGCGGCTATTCTGCTGCCATACTTGCAATAAACGGAGGCCGCAGGGCTGCTGTTCTACTGCACCATTTAATATATGGTATCCCCTTTTGTCTGCCCCCGGGACTAATTACAAAACAATCCATCATCCAGCAGGTGGAAAGGCTTGAGCATGTCAGTGTTGAACCGAGAAATATCATGTCCCCGGCAAAGGGGTTTTCCCAGGAGAGTGCTTCAAAGGAGTCTGACCGCTGCCTTAGGTGCGGGGTGTTGTGTTACGAGCATCCTTCTGAAATCAATAACTAAATATTATTGAGGTCCCAACCCTTACAGGGTTTGGTAATAAGCTGTTTTATCAAGAAAATTTGTAAGGCACAGGAAGACAGATTAAGGTCAGAACCTGTGCCTTTTATTTTAAATTTTATTTAAAAGCTTTTTCAAAGTTTGGAACCATCTCTTTTTTGCGGCTCATTACATTGTCAAGCCACACTTTGCCGTTTTCAACTTTTGCACCGTTAAAAGCTTTTGAAACAACAGATTCATCATCAGATGCAACAAGAAGCTCAGTACCTTCCTTCATAATATCGGTGAGCATAAGAAATACACTGTGGTGGCCTTTTTCCTCTTTTAGTTTTGCAATATCCTTTGCAAGATCATCTTTAATGCCATCCACAATGGAAAGGTCAACAAGTTCAAGCTGGCCGATTCCAACACCATTTCCGCTCATATCAAAGTCTTTGTAGTCCCGTTCCACAAGCTCACGCATGGGAGTGCCTTCAACAGCGGATTTTACTTTAAACATTTCAATACCAAGTGCCTGCAGATCCCCTTCACCGGCAATCTCAGCAAGTTTAGCGCACGCATTTTTATCTTTATCAGTGCATGTTGATGATTTGAAAATCACAGTATCACTTAAAATTGAGCAAAGAAGTATTCCTGCAATATCCTTGGGGATTTCAACATTAAAAAATTTATACATTTCAGTGATGATTGTACATGAACAGCCAACAGGCCATATCCAGCACTCAAGAGGCTGGCTGGTTGTAATATCACCAAGTTTATGATGATCAACAATACCTAAAATATTTGCTTCCATGATATCGTCAGGGCTTTGGGCAAGATCTGAGTGATCAACAAGGTAAACATCTTTACCAGCGACTGAAGTAACGATTTCCGGGGTTTTAACACCAAATCGGTTCAGGATAAAAGTTGATTCAGGGTTAAGTGGTCCGGGGATAACAGGTGTAATATCCTCACCAAGTTTCTTTTTCAGATCTGCAAGGGCAATTGCTGCACATACAGTGTCCGAGTCAGGATTTTTGTGGCCAAATACTAAAGTAGACATAAAACCTCCTAAAATTTTTCTGATTTATACCATTATTTATTGCGATCAAATACTCCCTTTGATCAGTTTATTTAAGTTTGATCTATCTTATAAGATTTATTGCAGATATTCTCAAGAAAAAAATCGTTTTCACCATTATTTAAAAAAGATGTTGCATTTTATAAACAAATATATTATTAAAGAAACATTGCTGGTAACAGTTTGTGCTGGAACTGGAGTGGACAGCATTGGAAACATATAATATGCGGATCAAATATGATGGAAAATAAAGTTGACGTGCTCATTAAAAGAATAATGGGAGCAACTGGTATCTCTTGCCAGAATGACCTTGCAAAGGCATTGGGAATTAACAGATCAGGGATTACCCATGCACGTAATAATAATAAAATCCCTGATAAATGGGTGTTAAAACTATATAAGGAGTTCGGGTTAAACCCGGAATGGGTTGCGACCGGCTGTGGTAACAAGTTCCTTGATTCAGGACAAGACCATGATTCTGAATACCGGTATATCCCAAAGGTCAGGGCAATGCTTTCAGCCGGTGGGGGATCCTTTGAAACATGTTCTGAGGTTATTGATAATCTCTGTTTTAAAAGGGAGTGGCTTGCCCGTAAAGGTTCTGCTGCTGAAATGGTTGCCATGGAAGTGTTTGGCCGCAGCATGGAGCCGGAGATAAAAGAGGGTGATACAGTTCTTATTGACCGGTCCCAGGTAAATATCCTTGCAGGCGCAGTCTATGCTGTTGGTATTGAAGAGACAATTTTTGTTAAAAGATTGGAAAAGCGACCGAACCAGCTTGTGCTCTGTAGTGATAATCACGATTATGAACCAATTTTTTTAAGTCAGGATGATATGGAAAGTGTCAGAATTATTGGAAAGGTAATCTGGAGCTGCAGGGAGTACAGGTAGAAAGCGGTTTTTTTTATTATATGTGTTTAGTTTTTTAAACAAAGGAGAAAAAATGCAACAAAAAAAGATTAAAACAGGCACTGTTTTATTATTGATAATAATTGGTATCTGTTGGACCGGGGGGCTTCTCATGGCTGGCAGTGAAAGTGCATACATGCCATGGGTCAACCTGACGGGATTGATGATAAATGGAGCTGCAGGCTATTTTATGTGCAGGATGCCCGGATTAAAATATATAATTGAATGCTAAATAAGAGAGGCTTGGAGCCAGAGTTCATGGTTAGGGCTCCTGGTCAGGCAGGACAGTCTGGAAAGAGTTTTTAACTTTATCAAATATTTTTAATGGTCTTCCTGTATTTATATTAACAAAGACCCATTCAGTTTCTGCCTGTGCCAGGACTTTGGAATCCTTTTGCCGGACAAATTTGTATTTACGCAGGCACACCATGGCAGACATTGTGGAAATCCACGTGTATGCATCAATTTCATCATTGAGAAATGCAGGATTCCGGTATCGAATATAATGGGATTTTGCAACCCATCCTGCGCTTATTTTAAAATATTCCTTCTGGCTCCAGCCCTGAAAGGTTGAGTGAAGTATTGCAACATCCTGCATCCATTGAATATACACAACATTATTTACATGGTTGTTTTCATCGATTGCATCAGCTTTAACCTTAAAATTATGAACAAATATATCTGTCATAGATTATCCTTATCATTAAAAAATATTTAAGCTGTTTTACATATTCTGCATTTATTACAGTCAATCCCCGGACAGGACCGGGTGGTTTTACCCTGTTTTGCCCTTTTATATTCTTTGCGTAAAAAATCCTTTTTCAAACCTGTATCCACAATATCCCAGGGCAGATCACTTTCCATGTCCCAGGTATTATATACAATAGGGTCGATATACTCTTTAAATGTTTTTAGTGCATTTGTCCAGCCGGATTTACAGGCTGCCATTAAAACATCTGCTCCATGCCGGTCTGCTCTTGAAAGAAGAGCATTGATTTTAGCCTGTTTGATGGATTCTGTCTTTATAACAACATTTCCAACCTTTTTAAGGCCATCCCTGATAATTGCAAATCTCTTCTTTAAGATTGCCTCTTTTGTAAAACCTGCCCATTGAAATGGGGTGGAAGGTTTTGGGATAAACGGGTTTATACTTATTGTAATCGTGCCGATTTTTTTTTGTTTTTTTGATGCATCAAGGAATATCAGCTTTATTTTTTTTATTAACCCTACAATTGCATGGATATCCTCATCTTTTTCAAAGGGAAGGCCAATTAGAAAATATAGTCTTAGATTGAAAATACCTGAACTTACAAGAAAATTTGTGCAGTTTAATATTTCGTTTTCAGATATATTTTTATTTATTATGTTCCTCATTCTTTGGGAACCTGCTTCAGGTGCGATGGTAGCGGTTTTGATGGAGGCCTTTCCAAGGGATTTCAAGACGTTTCTACTCAACAGATCTGCCCGGAAAGAGGAAAAAGAGGTTTTAAGGTTTTCGTTTAAAGCATGTTCACATATTTCATTAATATCCGGGTGGTCTGTGACTGCAGCACTTACAAAACCGATTTTATCTGTTAACCTTTTCCCGATCTCCATTGATTTCAAAATATTTTCCTTTGAATAGAATCTTGGTGGCCTGTAAATAAAGCCTGCACTGCAAAACCTGCATCCATGGGGACATCCTCTTGCTGTTTCAATTAAAAAGATATTTTTAAATGTTGTATTGGAAGTAAGTATAGATGTGGTTGTAGAAATTTCATTAAGGTTTAAAACATAGTTAACTTTTATACTTTTACCTGCATAACCATGGACAGGGAAGGGCTTTTTCGGGATATTGTCCAGGGATTCAGATATTTTATAAAAAGAGGGAACATATGCCGAGGGAAGATATTCAGCCAGCTCTTTTAAGATTTTTTCTTTTGATCTTAAGCTGTTGTAAATATCAAAAAACTGCTTGATAAACGATTCTGTCTCTCCCAGCAAAATGCAGTCCATAAAAGGTGCTATTGGCTCTGGATTCAGAAAACAGGAAATACCCCCTGCAATCACCAGCGGGTGGAATTTATTTCTATCCGATGACTTCAGGGGGATTCCTGCATCTTGTAGGAGTGATACAAGATTAACATAATCGTTTTCAAAGGAGATTGAAAATGCAATAATATCAAAACTTGCAAGTTTCAGATTTCCCTCAAGACTTCTCACATTTTCGCTGTTTGCAGGCAGGAATGCACGCTCACAGGAAACATTGGATTGATCATTCATCAATCTGTAGAGGGTCTGGAAGCCAAGGTTTGACATACCAGCTTTATATCTGTTCGGATAAACAAGGCATACCCTTACAGAACCTTTTTTACCATATGGCTTAAAGCTCTTCTCCAGTGCTAAAAGGTCTCTGTTTTTTAAAACCTTTCCAGGCTCTTTTCCCATCAACTATTAATCTGCTTTTCTACGCAAAAAAGTCGGAATATCAAGATCCTCCTTATCATATGTAAAATTATTAAGATTCCCCGGAATATTATCTCCCACTGCTCTTTTAATGGGGGTTTCATATTCATTCCAGTTTGCAAGTTCATCTTCAGTAGGGTTTCTTAATTTCCCGGTTGTGATGCCATGGTTGGAATTGACTGCTTTTTTAACATTGTTTGCTTCAAATTTGTGTATATTGGACTCTTCCACACCATCATTTATATTGATACCGGTTGCAACAACTGTAATTCTCATTTCATCTCCCAGAGTATCGTCAATGGTCTGGCCCCAGATTATTT
>Ga0256846_1000056_pt1 | contig 46561 bp, 34 predicted proteins | sample TevniametaG_FD_189098 | JGI IMG/M metagenome (GOLD analysis project Ga0256846, IMG submission 189098) | Tube worm associated microbial communities from hydrothermal vent at the East Pacific Rise, Pacific Ocean - Tevnia | ecosystem: Host-associated > Annelida > Integument > Unclassified ...
AATATAAGACATTTGAGATTTTTATCTTAAAAAAAGATTATAATTTTACTTATTATGCATTATAGTTACTCCCCTTTTGTAAATACAAATATATTAACTAAATAGATAGATACCAAAATTATAATAAAAATTTTAGTAAACTTTATTTACTATTATTAATGATATAAATATTTTTATAACGGTTGTGTAAAGCATAAATAATTTTTCATGTAAAATATTATAGATATTGTTTTGTATAATATCTTATTTTATTAATTCAAAAAAAAACGTTAACTAATTAGATGTCAACGTTAACTAATCCACTATCTTATTTTTCCTCTCTTTTATGGTAATTTATATAACAAATTAATTAACAAGGTAATGATACTTATTGATAATCTATTAAAATTTGTTTTTATGGCATTATTGTCATAAACAAATTAGTCTCACATTATTACAAAATAATTTTTTTAATAATTTAACCTTTTTACATTATGAGATATCTAATTAGAAAAACAATTACTCATTTTGTTTTGTATCTGTTTTGTTAATATATTTGCCATAAAGCAGAAGTTTATTTTTAAATTACAGAAATCAGACTATTCTATTATGCAAAACAAGATGATACAAATAATATGTGAAAATTGCGGAACAAAAAAAGATTTTCAGCGGGGAACAACTTTAAAGGAAATTTCCGAAGAATTGAATGTTAATCTTAAATATCCTATTCTTGGAGCATTTGTAAACAACAAACTTAAAGAGTTATCTTATAATATTTATAAACCTAAAACAGTTGAATTTATTGATATTACCCATCCCGATGGGATGCGAATGTATATTCGTTCGTTGATGTTTGTATTGCAAAAAGCGGTAAACAATATTATTCCGGGTAAACAATTGAAAATTGAACATGCCATTTCAAAAGGGCTATATTGTGAAATAGAAAGAAATGGAACATTAGATATTGAGACAGTGTTTGCAATAGGTAACCGAATGCGTGAAATTATTGATGCCGACATTGAATTTAAACGTAAAGAAATTTTAACAACTGATGCCATTAAACTCTTTGAAGAAGCAGAATTAACACAAAAAGCACTGCTTTTTAAGTTCCGCTCTCAATTATACACATCGGTTTACAGCCTTGATGATATAAACGATTATTTCTACGGTTTTTTAGCTCCGTCAACAGGATACCTTAAAGTATTTGATTTAGTAAAATATTTTGACGGTATGTTGTTAATAGGTCCCAAATCAGATAACCCCGATGAGTGTGAAGAGATAATTCTGCAAAACAAACTGTTTGAAATATTAAGAGAATACAAACAATGGGGTGAAATTTTAAATGTAGGATACATAGGCAATATAAATGAGATAATAGAAAAAAAGCAAGTTGGTGAACTAATAAAAATCAGCGAAGCTCTTCAAGAGAAAAAACTTGCATATATTGCCGACAAAATATCGGCACAAACGCCACATCCCAAATTAATTTTAATATCAGGACCTTCGTCAAGCGGGAAAACAACATTTGCTCAGCGATTGGCTATTCAACTTAAAGTAGCAGGAATAAAACCTGTTACACTTTCGCTCGATAACTACTTTGTAAACAGAGAATTAACACCTCGCGATGAGAACGGAGAATATAATTTTGAAGCTCTCGAAGCTCTTGATATTGATTTGTTAAACAGTAATCTGCTGCAACTGTTTAATGGCGAAGAAATTGAACTACCACGTTTTTCATTTCAAACAGGACAGAGATATTATACGGGAGAAAAATTAAAAATTGACAAAAAAACAATAATAATAGCCGAAGGAATACATGCATTAAATCCAAATCTTACACCTGATATTGATGATAAAGATAAATTTAAAATTTATGTATCGGCACTTACAACTGTATCACTTGACAATTTAAACCGTATCCCAACTACCGATACAAGGCTTATTCGCCGTATTGTGCGTGATTACCGATACAGAGGATACAGTGCACTTGAAACTATAGATCGTTGGCAAAGTGTAAGAGAAGGTGAAGAAAAATACATATTCCCATATCAAGAAAATGCCGATGTAATGTTTAATACTGCTGTTCATTACGAAACAGGTGTGTTAAAACGATATGTAGAACCAATATTGTATGAAGTGCCTAAAAATAAAAAAGCTTATCGCGAAGCTGTCAGATTACTGAAATTTTTTAGTTATATAACACCTATCCCCGATGAAGAAATCCCGCCAACATCAATTTTGAGAGAATTTCTTGGTGGAAGTAGCTTTAAATATTGATTTTTATTGCATAGTTTAGATTTAAGAAATCTAATTTCTGATAATAAAGTGAAAACGAAATTTATTGGTTTTCTTGATTGAAACAGTAAAAAATGATTCTTTTTGCTGTTTTTTAGTAAAAATAAAGCAATATTTATCAACATTATCATAATTTATTAACAATTTATCAACTTTTAGGCTTGTAACCTACCGTAAAGTTTGATTATTTTAGCTTTTTATTTATTTTAGCAATAAATAAATTCAGGCAAATAAGATATTTACGCCCTATGTTTAGAATTATTTTATTTTTTAGCGTGTTAACGGTATTTAATTTTTTCAGCAGCGATGTTAGCATAACACTTAATATGCCGACATCGGCAAATGCCGGTGAAGAGTTTTTGGTAGAAGTAACCATCAATAAAGGAAATATTGAAGGATTTGCTCGTTTCGAACAATCTCTTCCTGTTGGTTTTACTGCTGTTGCCAGAAAAACGGCAAACGGTAATTTCAGGTTTGAAAATCAAAAAGTGAAAATTCAATGGATGCAAGTTCCTTTTGATCAGCAGATAGTAATCTCTTATGCTGTTCAAGTAGGACCTACCGTATCAGGAAATTTTAACTTTGGAGGTAAATTTTCATATGTTCTTAATAATGCTGTTCAAACAGCATCGGTAACATCCAAATCAATTACAATTATTGGTGATGAAACTCTTGCGGGAACAGAAGCTGGAGCAACAACTACATACAGCTATCAAAACGTCAGCTTAAAAGATGTTGATTGTATTCGTCAAAAACCATATTTAAACGATAATAATGAAATTATAGTTAATTTATTAATAAATAAAGGTGATTTAACAGGATTTGGTAAAGTTCAGGAACAGATACCCGCAGGTTATAAAGCTGAAAGTTTACGAAGTAAAAATTCTATTTTTACATTTAAAAATTCCATTATTAAATTCTTGTGGATGAATATGCCTAATGATCCTCAGTTTGTTGTTTCTTATAAACTTATTCCTGAGGGTAATATCCCCGATGACGAGGCTTTTATTATTGCGGGAACATTTTCGTATGAGGAAAATAAAAGAACAAAAACTATAAATATAGCTGACAGAAAAGTTGATTTGGATAACTTTAAAGGTGATGAACTTATTGCTACTACAACAAAACCAAAAGAACAAGAGAATACAACAACTCAACAAGAATCAACTACAAAAACAAGCACTGTTGTTACACAACCCGAAGAAACTGCAACTAATGTAGTTGCTGATAATACACAACCGGAAACACAAACGCCAAGCGGTAATTTAAGTGATATAACTTATACGCCTTCACCCGACCAAAATGGTATTGCATACAGAGTTCAAATAGCTGCAGGACATAATTTGGTTAGCGAAAAATATTTTAAAAAACTGAACATTACCGATGAAGTTCAAATAGAGATACATCAAGGTTGGCATAAATATACGGTAGGAAATTTCCCTATTTATAGAGATGCTCGTGATTACCGTATATATATATGGAATAATACTCCGATACACGATGCTTTTGTTGCCGCATACAACAACGGCATGCGTATTACGGTTCAAGAGGCTTTGATGATTGCAAATCAAAAATGGTATAAATAATTAAACATTTTTATTAAATTCGCACATAAATGAGAAATACATTAATAAAAATTGCGAGTTTACTACTGTTATTTGTAATTATTACGATAAAGCCGGTTCTATCTCAAAATTTATCGGAAGAATATGAAACAATGCTTCTTGAAGAAGAAGAAAATACCGAAGGACTTGCTTTTAAGCCTGTTATTGGTGCAGGACTCGGTTCATTTACTTTTTTCGGTGATGTTAACGACTACGACCGTAATCCTTTACGTGGCTTAACTTCTTTCAGAGTTGCTATTTCCAGAAATATAGGTAAATATTTTGATATAGAATTTCAAGGAACATTCGGTAATGTTACCGGAAATGAATATAATGGCGATGCCGATAAAACATTAAACTTTAAGAGCAATCTGTTTCTTGGTGGTGTATCAATGTATTACAATTTTAACCATATATTAAAACGCCAACGCCCCATTCATCCGTATATATCTTTGGGAGTTGAAATATTACAATTTACACCGAAAGCCGATTTACTTGATGTTGATGATAATCAATACCATTATTGGACAGATGCAACAATTCACAGTGTTAATCAAAGTGTTAATAACGGAGGAGTTTTACTTGCTCGCGATTATGACTACGAAAGTGATTTGCGTAAACTAGACCTTTACGGTTACGGATATTATCCCACAACAAGTTTTGCAATTCCTATTGATGTTGGTTTGAATGTAACAGTATCAGACCGTGTAAAATGTCGCTTGGGAGCAGCTTTTCATTTTTCATGGACAGATTATATAGATAATTATAAAGCTGAAAATGTATTTTATAATAACGATATTATTTTGAATACATACGTATCGTTGTCTATTGATCTGTTCTCGTCTGCCGATGAACTTACAGCTGTCGAGAATTTTAAAAACCTTAAATTTACAATTACCGACCGTGAAGATGAAGATGGCGATAGAGTTGACGATTTTAACGATGAATGTCCGAATACTCCTAAAGGTGTGAAAGTTAACTTTAAAGGTTGCCCTGAAGATACAGATAAAGACGGAGTGCCCGATTATATGGATAAACAAAACGATACTCCTTTGGAAGCTGTCGGAGTAGGAGCAAACGGTATAAGTCTTGGCGAAGCTCAACTTATTGTTCTTTTGTATGACCCCGATGCTGTAAAACGTAGCGAGATAAGATTGTATTCAAAAGATACAAAATTGAAACAAACTAAGAATACAAAAGGTATTCCTGATAAATTTAAATTTGTTGATTTGAATCAAGATAATTATATATCTCACGAAGAATTGCAAAAAGCTATTGATGCATTCTTTGATGGCACTTCTCCTCTTACTCCTAAAGATGTTGAAGAACTTCAAGAGTTTTTCTTTAACCAATAACAGACAAATATTTATATATAATTGTTTGTTTAAATAAATTACAAAATTTAACAAAATGAGATATCTGTTATTAATATTTTCGGTTCTGATTATAAGTTTATCAGGCTGTAATAAACAAAAACAGTCACACGTAAATATTAAAATAATACAAACAACCGATGTTCACGGAACAATATTTCCTTACGATTTTATAAATAACAAAGAGACAACTAATTCTCTTGCAAATATTTACACATTTGTAAAACAAATTTGCAATCAAAATCCCGGCAGAGTAGTTTTACTTGACAACGGCGATTTTCTTCAAGGACAACCTACTGTTTATTATTATAATTTTGAAGATACGGTATCGCCGCATATTGCTGCCGAAGTTCTTAACTTTATGAAATACGATGCTGCAACAGTGGGTAATCACGATATTGAAACGGGACATGCTGTTTACGACAGATTTCGAAGAGAGATTAATATGCCGTATATGGCAGCAAATGTTATCAATACAAAAACAGGCAAGCCTTATTTTACTCCTTATACCGTAATTGAACGGCAAGGAATAAAAATAGCCGTTCTCGGACTAACTACGCCCGGCATTCCTAATTGGTTGCCCGAAAATATATGGAGTAATATGAAATTTACCGATATGGTAGAAACTGCAAAAAAATGGGTGAAGATTATTAAAGAAAAAGAAAATCCCGATTTATTGATAGGTATGTTTCATGCGGGTATTGATTATACTTACAATAATGAAAATAAGAATACTTATTTAAACGAAAATGCATCAAAACTTGTAGCTGAACAAGTATCGGGTTTTGATATTATTCTTGCCGGTCACGACCATAAAAAATATCTTGAGAAAATTATTAATCCTGTTGGAGATACAGTAATATTGTGTGATCCGCGAAGTCATTCAAAAGCTTTTACTTTTATAGATGTTGATTTTTATTTTGATAAAAATACCGGTGAATACAATAAAAAAATTGATGCAAAAATAATTTCTACATCAACATTGCCCGATGAAGAGTTTATGAGTAAATTCAGTAATCAATACGATGTAATAAAAAAATATGTAAGCAGACAAATAGGAGAATTTACAAAAAGTATGGATTCAAAATATGCTTATTTTGAAAGTTGTAGTTTTATGTCGTTTATTCATAATGTGCAGTTAGATGCGACAAAAGCCGATGTTTCTTTTGCATCTCCATTGTCGTTTCACACAAAAATTAACAAAGGAGCTGTTTATGTAAGCGATTTGTCTAAACTGTATAAATACGAAAATTTGCTTTATACAATTTCCCTTTCGGGAAAAGAGATTGATAAATATCTTGAATATTCGGTGTCAATGTGGTTTAATACTATGAAAAATGAAAATGACCATTTATTGAAGATTAAAAAAAAGAACAATGGAAAATATATATTGGAAAACAAATATTTTAATTTATCGTCAGCAGGCGGAATAGATTATATAATTGATGTAACAAAATCTGACGGATACAAGGTGAAAATACTCGGGTTTGCAAATGGTAACAGATTTTATGCCGATTCTATTTATTCGGTTGCCGTTAATTCGTATCGCGGAAACGGCGGGGGTGGACATTTAACCGAAGGTGTAGGTTTGTCAAGAGATGAAATTAAAAACAGACTGATAAATACAACTGAATACGATATTCGTTTTTTAATTATGAAATGGATAGAATCTAAGGGAACTATAAATCCTGTAAATAACAATAATTGGCGTGTTATTCCCGAAGATTATTTTGAACAGGGCAAACAAAAAGATATGAGATTGTTATTTGAGATAAAAGAATAAATTAATTCTTTTATAATCAAGAGTTGTTGTCTTTTAATTTACGTTTGTAATGAGCTATGGCAAAGCGAATTTCCGTCCACGATAAATCATCGAGAACAATCTCTTTTATTGGACCGAGTGCAGTTGTTTCAAGCTCTTGTACAATTTCCACAACCCAATCAATTTTATCTTGTTCTATAAAATCTGAAACATCAATAACTCCTTCCTCTACAAAATGAGCTAAATGTTTTTCTATGGTAACAGATTTTAAATCTCTTTTTTTTGCAATATCTTCAACCGATAAACCATCAAGATACAAACTTAAAGACTCTTTTTTTGTGTCAATTTTAGTTTTCTTTGGTATTTTGTTTTTTTTCTTTTTGGCAGTTTTATTTTTCTGAATATCAGGTTTGGTTACGTTACTTTTTAGTAACTGCTCATCAAAAATTACCGATTTTGCTAAAGATTCTGCCTTATAAATATAATTTAGTTGTATAACAAACTCATTATCAATATCATTAAGTTCGGTTATGTATTTTTTTACACTTTTAACACCTTTTAATTCAATTATTTTGCTATTTATATTTTCAGAAAAACTTTTAAGTTTAGGTTCAAAATATCCTTTTGCGGCAAGTAAACGTTCGTTTAAAAAATTAATGGTATTATCATCTCTTTTCAACAAAATTTGTCTGACTTGATTTAAAAATTTATCGGCTGTCTCTTTTTCTGTTTTTATATTTTGTAACAACTCAACAACCCATTGTTTGTTTTTTTGTTTTTCGGAACGAGCCTCATCTTTATTGTAAGTTTGCAGATGATAATGTAATGAGTTGGCAAGCCGCGAAAAATCAAAAGCTTGCATAATATAATCGGCAACATACTCTATTGAATGTTTCTTTATATTTTGTTTTAAATCGTTGCTGCTTTGTTTATTACTGATAAAATTATAAATCAAATTATCTTGTTCCAATCCCTCTTTGGGAACCGATGATATAAGAATAAGACCTTTTAACGAAGTAAGGCGTGACAAGGCAACATAAACTTGTCCGGGAGCAAAAGCACGCGAAATATCAATAATTGCTTTTTCAAAAGTAAGTCCTTGACTTTTATGTATTGTAATAGCCCATGCAAGTTTCAGCGGAAAATGAGTAAATGTTCCTATAACTTTCTCTTCAATTTCGTTTGTATCTTTATTAAGAGTAAAACGTTTGTTTTCCCATTGATAAGTTTCAACAAGAACAGGTTCACTTTCATCGTTAAATTCAACGGTAATTGCATCTTGGGTAAGTTCAGATACAACGCCTATTTTTCCGTTAAAATAGCGATGTTCTCCCGAATAGTCATTTTTTATAAACATTACCTGAGCACCCTTTTTTAACCTAAGAGTATATTCTACGGGATAATTATATTCGGAGAAATCGCCTGTAACTTCGGCATCATAAAAAAACTCTTCACCGTTGAGTTTGTTTAGTTCTTCGGTATTAATTTGGTCGGCTTTAAAATTGTGTGTTGTTAAAAAAATATATCCATCGCCTTGAGCAGGCTTAAATGCCGGTTTATAGTGTTTATTAAGAGTGTCAATATCGGTTTGTGTAATATTAGCTTCACGCACATGGCTCAGCAATTCAATAAATTGTTTGTCGGATTGTCGGAATATTGTATCGAGTTCAATAAATATCGGTTGATTTTCTTGTAATGCAGTAGCATTAAAAAAATACATTCCGCTGTAAAAATGTCTTAACACATTCCATTCGTCATCTTTTACAATTGGCGGCAGTTGAAACATATCGCCGATAAACAGTATTTGCACCCCTCCGAATACTTTGTTGTTTCTTCGTATTTTTTGTAAAATAACATTAATAGCATCAAGTAAGTCGGCACGCAACATACTTACTTCGTCAATAATAAGTAACTCCATTTCTTGCAGGAGTTTTCGCTTATATTTATTCATTTGCAACGACGAAAGTAAAGATTTAGGAGTATTAAGCTGAAAATTTACCGAATCGCCTATAATATTATTTTGAGGGATAAAAGCACCAAACGGCAGTTGAAACAATGAATGTAGAGTAACTCCGCCTGCATTTATGGCAGCAATGCCTGTTGGAGCGGCAATAACCGTATTTTTATGAGTAACTTCTACAATTTGTTTCAAAAAAGTTGTTTTGCCTGTTCCTGCTTTTCCCGTAAGGAAAATATGCTTGTTAGTATTGTTTACATACAACGATGCAAGTTGAGCCAAATCTGTTAAAATAATATTACTCATAACTAAATGTATCCTGATATTTTATACGAAATCAAACCTAAAATCTCATGAATATACAAATTCCAATAGAATAAAACCTGAACACTCGGTATAAAAAAATCGAATAAATTGTATTGCATGTCTCCCGAGTGATAATCAACAGGAAAAACATCGCAATTAAGCCCGACTTTTTTAAAACAAGCATTGGCTCTTTTTATGTGCATTGCCGAGGTTATCAACAGTAAGTTATCATATTTGTAATTTTGTAAAAGTTTTGCTGTGTAATAAGCATTTTCATGTGTATTGCGTGATATTTTTTCAGTAATAATATCTTTTGCGGGAATACCTATACTTGTTAAATAATTTTTAATCATCACGGATTCAACGGTGTCTTTTCGTAAAAATTCGGCAGCTCCTCCTGTGATAAGAATCTTTTTTATTTTACCCTTTTTATACAATTTTACAGCTTGAAAAATTCTGTCGCTGCTTTGAATAAAATTAATTTGTCCGGCTTTGGAATCATACCACGATATTCCCGATAAAACAATGCCGTAATCGTAAATACCGATAATATTTTCTGCCTTAACGGGATTTGCTTCCCATGTTTTAAACACTGCATTTTGTATTATTCTGTTTCCAAAAACAAAAAACAGGATAACAACAATAAGATAAATTCTTTTTTGAGTTTTATGATTCTTTATAAACAATCCTATAATAGTTAGGGATAGTATCCATATAAACGGTTCGGCTATCAAACCGAGGATTTTTGAAAGAATATAAAACATAAATTTATTACTGTTTTTTTACTTTATTGATACATGAATAACTTTTTTTGTTTCGAAAAACGGCTCATCAAAAAAATCGTTGATATTATAAATTGTCGTTCTGTTTTCTATTCCGGTAATTTCATCGGTAAAATCACCTCCTTTTAGGTAAATTATACCGTTTTTAATTGTGTTTCGGCATTTATTATGGATATTTTTTTGGGTAATAGCTCTGAATTTATCAAATCGAGTAACAGCACGGCTGACAATAAAGTCGTATTTCTTTTTTACAGATTCTACTCTAATATGTTGTCCGTTAACATTTTTTAATCCAAGTTCTTTTGCAACTTCATTTACAACAATAATTTTTTTACCTATGGCATCAATAAGATGAAAATTAACATCGGGAAACATTATAGCCAAAGGTATTCCGGGAAATCCGCCGCCTGTTCCCACATCAAGAATTTCGGTTCCTTTGTTGAATTTTATAACTTTAGCTATTGCCAACGAATGTAAAACATGGTGAATATACAGATTATCAATATCCTTACGGGAAATAACATTAATTTTATTATTCCATGTTTTGTATAAATTATCAAGTTCAATAAATGTTGATAGTTGTTTTTCGGATAAATCGGGAAAATATTTTTTTATAATATGCATGATAATTGACGATACTAAATTTCAGAACTAAAAAAACAGAGAGTTATAGTCTGCCTTTGCGTTTTTTTACTATACCGTAAAGCAGTTCGCGTGCTCTAAATAATTGTGCTTTTACGGTTCCTATAGGTATATTTAGTTCTTGTGATATTTCTTCGTAAGAATATTCTTTAAAATAACGTAATTCAACAAGTCTTTTGTAGCGTGGTTTTAAGCTGTCAACCAAATTTCGCAGTTGAATATTTTTTTGTTCTTTTATTAGAGTTTCTTCCGGGTCTAATGAAGGAGATTTAATTGATATTGTTGATTCATCGTATATTGTACTGCCAAGTTGTCCTTCGGCTTCGGAGTGTGAAGTATCAATGTTTATTTGGCGAGACTTTTTTTTACGTAAAAAGTCAATGCAATTATTTGATGCTATTCTGAAAAGCCATGTGCTGAATGCAAAATCGGGTGAATATTGTTCAATCTTTCTGAAAGCCTTACCAAACGCTTCAATGGTTAAATCTTCGGCATCACTTTTATCGTTAATCATTTTATATATCATATAAAATATAGCATCGTGATACCTGTTCATAAGTTCGGTAAATGCAGCTTGACTACCTTTTTGAGCTTGTTTAACAAGTTCGTAATCTTTTTTTGCTTTATCTGAAAATTCTGAAACTCTTTTCATAAGTTATCTCTAAATAACGAGCATATAAATTTACTGTATTTTATTATACAACATTCTTTTTCTTGAATTTTTTCTGTTTGACCTATAAAACAAAAGGTAAATAAAAGGTAAAAATATATCAAAAAAAGGAACTAACAATAAAAAACCTTTCTCGCTCAATTTATTCATATTAAGTTTTATAACTATAAGTTGAATTAACATACGAACTGCAAAAATTGTTCCAATATAAATAATATTAAATTTAAAAATAAATAATGCAATTAAGCCTGCATAAAACATAAATCGTGAAAAAGGCTCAAAACTTAAAAAAAACTTATCTCCTTTTTTATAGTATTTTCCTGTTGTAATATGTCGTTTTTTTTGTTTTGCCCAATCACTCCATGTTGTTTTCGGAACAGATCTTATAATACTGTCTTTTGAAATAACAACAGTTGTATTATGCTTACTGGCGTTATCATTAATAAATAAATCATCGTCGCCGGACAGTAAATTATAGTGTTTTGAAAATCCCGAGCCTGCAAAAAACAGCTGTTTTAAATACGACATATTGCGTCCTACTCCCATATATGGTCGTCCTGCCAAAGCAAAACCTAAATATTGCATTGCAATAAAAAATGTATCAAATCTTATTATTCTGTTTAAAAAACCTTTTTGTTTTTCATATCCTCCGTATCCTAATACAATCTGCTTGTTTACCACATACGATTTGCTTATTTCTTTTAGCCACAAGTCAGAAACAGGATAGCAATCGGCATCGGTGAAAACCAAATAATTATTTTTTGCCGATTTTATGCCTATGGTTACAGCTAGTTTTTTTCCGTGAGTAAATTTACGGTCTTTTTCTATTGAGGTATGTCGTAAATGCGAGTATTTTTGCTCTAACTCTCCAAGTAACATTTCGGTATTATCTTCAGAGCAATCATTTACTACAATTACTTCGTAATTACTGTATTTTTGTTCTAATATTTTAGGTAAATGTTTTTTTAAATTTACATATTCATTTTGTGCACAAATAATTACCGATAAAGGTTTTTCTTCATCGGTAATATTTTTTCTTTTCCATACACTCGGACGTATGTATATTATTAAATAGTAAATAATTTGTATTAAAAATGCTATTAATACTATTAATAATGATATTTGTTGTTCTATTGTTAAGTTTAATATATAATTCACCAGACTATGTTTTTGAAATGCAATAATAATAAAGATTTTCCATTCAATAAAATTAGCTTTGAATATTTCAATGTTTTTTGAATTAAACAATAAAAAAGTGATTTTTTATGCGAAAAAATAAAAAAAGTATCAATGTATGATAGTAAAAATATGGTTTTACAAGTTATATAAAAATAAATTACAGTTAATTTTTTTGGAGAAATGAGCATAAATAAAATATTTAAGTGGTAAAAGATTAAATATATTTCAGAAGATTATAAATTTTAAACAAAGAAAAAGTGCAATGGGAAAATATGTTGTATAATATCATTAAATAAGTATAATATCATTATTTTTCACTATAAAATTGATTTATTTGCAGTTTTCAATTAATAATTTAAAACAATATAACTATGTTCAATAAATTAATAGCTTCAATGCTACCGTATATGCCAAAAAAGCTTATTTGGATTTTTTCAAAGAGGTATATTGCAGGTCAAAATGTTGATGATGCAATGAAAGCTGCAAAAGAGTTAAACGACAAAGGAATGGTTGTAACTCTTGATATTTTGGGAGAGTTTATTGAAACTCTTGACGAAGCCGAGAAAAACAAAAATGATTACATTAAACTTATTGAAAGAGCCGAGAGTGATGGTATTAAAGGTAATTATTCGGTAAAACCTACTATGTTCGGGTTACTCCTTGACAAAGAGGTGTGTTATCAACATATTAGAGATATTGTAAAAAAGGCGACAGAATATAATAATTTTATTAGGGTTGATATGGAAGATTCGCCGTGTACTACAATTACAATTGATATGTATCGTAAATTAAGAGCAGAGTTTCCTAAAAACTGTGGTTTGGTTCTTCAGGCTTATATGAGAAGAACAATGCAAGACCTTAAAGATTTAATGGATATTCATACCGAAGAAGCTCCTCAAAATTACAGATTATGTAAAGGTATTTATGTGGAACCTGCAGAAGTTGCCTATAAAAAATATGAAGAGATAAATGAACATTATCTTGAAGATTTGGAATTTATGCTTAAAAACGGTGTTTATGCAGGAATAGCAACTCACGATAAGCCATTGGTTGAAGGTGCTTACAAACTTATTGAAAAGTATAATGTGCCTAAGGATAAATATGAATTTCAAATGCTTTACGGTGTAACTCCCGATCTTCGTCAGAGTATTATTGATAAAGGACACAAAATGCGTGTTTATGTGCCATTTGGCGAAGAGTGGTTCGGATATTCAACCCGTCGCTTGAAAGAAAATCCTAAAATGGCATGGTTGATTATTAAAGCCTTGTTTGTAAGAGGATAAGCTATATAAAGATAAAAAAATACGGTGTGAATTTATTTAAAATATTCACGCCGTATTTATTTTTAAACATTTTACTTATTCAAAAATTAACTTTCCTGTTTTTATACCTTTATTTGTTTTTAATCGGTAAAAATATATGCCTTTATTAACAACCGGTTCCCAAATAATACTGTAATCTCCGGTTTTTTGATGCTTATGTATTATATTTTCAACTTGTTTACCTGAAATATCATAAATTGATAAATCTACAAAGGTATTATTATCAATTATGTAACTTATATTCACTTGCTTATTAAACGGATTAGGATAACAAATTAACTCTTTTCTGTTTTTGTTCATATCTATTAAACTTGCAGGTATAGTTGTAAAACCTAATGTTTTAGTTTTTGAAATATTATTTCTGTCGGTTACCACAAAATCAAGATTCCAAGTATTAATTTCATTAGGACAAGTTCCTTGTAAAATACCGTCAGAAGATATTGATAATCCTATCGGATAAGGTGCAGGTGTCATTTTTAAACTTAAATTATTTGGATTTGCCATTCCGGAGATACTTGAAATTAAATAACTGCCTGTTCCGCTTGAAATACCTGAAACCCACTCTATACCTTGTTCAATATTATTGTAGAAAAACTTAATTTTTCCGTTGGGATATAAAGTAACGGCAACATCAATATCGGCAGATTCATTTTCAAACAAAGAAATTTTCCATCTAAAAGTGGCATGAGAATTGTCTCCTTCATAAAAAATACCGTCTCCACTATTAGGAAACAGCATTAAGTCGGAAGCAAAAACTGATATTACTTTATTAGATTTTATTGCACTTTCAGTTCTTATGTAATTAAAACTCGGTTCGAATATTATTGTTCCGTCGGTAGTGATATACAATTGATTATATGTTTGTCCGTAAAACGGGAAATCAAAATTTATTGTTTTGTTTGCATATCCGTCATCATTGTCGGTAGGTGTTAAATGTTCTGTATTAATTTCAGGAAAGGTTTCAGAAATGGTATTTTGATTATATTTTTGAATAACTTTCCATTGATATGGAGCACTACCTTCCGATGCAGTCAATTGATATGAATAATTTTTACCGAATTCACCATCAGGCAATGAAGTAGTAGCTATTTCGGGGCTGTTGAAACTTACCGAAGTAACTATCGACATTAATGTTTTGGTATTATCTTTTATTTCAACATTATGGGCAGAACATTCATACTCATTATTTGAATTATCTTCTACAATAAAATCATATATCTGCCCTGTTGCATAGTTGTTAGTATCTTTTTCGGAAACAGATAAAAAGAACTTAGCAGTTTCTCCACTGTTGATATAACTAAGTAATGGCGTTATATCCAAAACTATTGATATAGGATTGGTTATTTCTTGTCCTCCCATAGGAAAATCTCCTCCTTGATATGAAAACAACGGAAAATCTATATAATGCTCAGGTGTTGTATCATTAACATCGGAAGAAATTCCTGCAGATATTTTAATTAATTTCCTTGAAGAATGCTTTATTTTAACTTTCATTTTAAGTTGTGGTTCAAGTGCTTCTTCTACATTTATACCGAATACTTTATTTGCAAATATTCCTCCGGTTTCAGTAGGTTCAGCCAAAAGTTTATACATTACATATGCTTTACCTTCGTTTCCCCAGTAATCTCCCCACGAATTAATCATTATTAAAGCTCCTTTTTCCCAATCTCGCATATCAACAACACCGTCGTTATTAATATCTTTATTATTAGTAATTTCACCGTCATTATTATAATCATAAGATACAGTATCATCCCAACCTACAAATGTCATTGCATGATTAACCGAGTATCCCCAACTGATTATTTTATTATCGTCATAAGACATATTATAACCTTCGTTACTGATTCCTGCTGCAAAATTTACAATACTTCCGTCAGATGAGCCGTCTAAATGGTCATACATCCAATGCTTTAAAGTTTCCAAACCATCGGGAGTGCTAACATCAATAGTAAAATAATTTTTAACCCTGTAAGATATACTTTGTTCATATTTTGAATAACCTGTCATCCAATATGTATTATCGTAATTATGAGTTAATCCTCCGTAAGTGGCAATTGTAGGGCATCCGTTTGCTTTAATGATATTCCACCCGTCAACAAAAAACGAACCGACAGTATCACTTCCGTTATTTAAAAAGTTATAAGTATAATGAGAAGGAAACTGATTTGCTTGTTCATTGGCACTTGTGTTGCAATTACGATTTATTTCATATGTAAAAGTATATGCAATACCGCTTGCTTGGGCACAACTTCCGCCTATTTGTGAGAATACAGGGCGGAAATATTTTTTTTCACTGTTATCTAATGATGAAGGTAATTCATCTTTTGAATTTTTAAATGATTGGCTGACAACAGGGATTCTGTTAATTTCTTCAATAGAAGGAACTCTTAATCCTCCAACAAACCACGGAGTACCGTTTTTGTCGGGGTTTACGTTTTTAACTTGTGCATTTATTGTTAATGCAATAAAAAGAAAAGTTGTAGAAAGTAGTAGTAATTTCATGATTAAATTTTTAATATTTACTCTTAATAGATAGGCAATGATACTAAAAGTTGCGTGTAAAATAGAAATATTATTTGTTTTTTAATAACATTTTTTGTTTGTGATTACTAACGAAACATTAAGATAAGAAAATTAAAGTTTTCACCGCTAAGACGCAAAGACGCAAAGTTTTTTTAACTTTCAACTCATTATCGCATTACAGCATTATATCATTTTTTTCGTTGCAAATTCGCCTTCGACTCCGCTCAGGCTCCGCTGGAACTTTCAACTACCTAAACATTAATTAAGGAAATTAAGTTGTTAGAAAATTAAGATTTTACCACAGAGAATACAAAGTTTCACAAAGATTTTAGCCACAAATTACACGAATTAACACTAATTTATTTTCAATTATTCATCTGTATATAATTTAATTTTCAATGGTCAGATGGAACATCCTGTCTGTTAATTCACACTTGCAATTTTACATTTCTACAATAATCATGCTCGTGTGTGTTAAAATAAACTTATCATGGATGTTTCATCATTAACTTATTATTGCATTATCGCATTATTGCATTATTGCATTATCGCATTATCGCATTTCTGCATTAAATCATTACATCATTGTATCATTGAATCATTGAATCATTGAATCATTGTATCATTGAATCATTAAACCATTGTATAATTACCTCACCAGCGTCAATCCTTCTTTTGCCGAAGAGTCGTTGGGGTGTGACATCAGCACTTTGTTGAAAAGCAGTTTTGCCTGATTATTATCGCCTTGACGGTATTTAACCCAAGCAAGCATCAAAAGCGAATCGTAATCAAAAGGATACATATTTATCACCTGTTTTAGATATGTTTCCGATTTATCGTATTGCTTGCGTTCGTAATAAATTACGCCTAAGCGATAGTTTACAAGCGAATTTTTAGGGTCTATTTCAAGTATTTTGTTGTAGTGATTGATAATTTCGTTCCAGTTGCCCATTGCCGATAGCGGTAAAACAATTCCCAGTCGAGCTTCAACAGACATAGGTAATTTGTTTATAGCATTGTTGTAATACGCCGTAGATTCGGTAAATTTTCCCGAAAGGTAAGCCAGCCAACCCAAACGCAAATTTATTTCGTAACTGTTTTCGTTGTAAACACTTTTTAATGTGGCAAGAGCTTCTTTGTTTTTTCCTGCCGTTTCAAGCAAATAGCTTTCTTCAAACGCTTTTATAACGTTGGTTTGAGCATTTGTAAAAGAAAATCCTGCAAATATTAGAGCAATAATTAATGTAAATTTTTTTAAAGTGTCCATAATAATGAGAAATAAAATAATGAATAATTTATTTTTAAACTGTTGCTTTTAGTGTTTTCGGTATCAATAAAATAGTTTGTTTGAACTCTTTGCTGATAACCTGCCGACAGCGATAATTTTTTATTTGTCGGAACTATAACATTTATTCCTGCATAGTTGTTTAACTCTTCGGAACCGTTAAACAACAGAGCACTGTTTTCAAGGGTAAAACCCGACACGTTTCCTGTAAAATAGTCGGCTTCAAGCCAAAGATGATTAAGAATTTTAAACCCGATTTTGTGCTGTTGAAACAGAGTTGAACCGCCATTTTTGCTAAGTAGCGAAAACCGCGACGAAGTATATAAATTCAAATCGGCAAACGGATACAGCCTGATAATTGCCGACGGCTGAAATGCTGATGTTTCATTTATCCGTGTAAACGACAATTCCCCTTCAACCGAAAATCGTGTAAAGTTTTTTACAGCTGATGCCGACAATGCAAAGTCCTGATACCATTCGGTTGTTTTAACTATATGATTACTACCTTGATACCACCGTTCGGAATATTCGTAAACCGATGCAGTGGATATTTGTCCCGCCAAAATTATATTTACTTTTTCGCTTACGCTAAATGCCGTTGAAATATAGTATTGCAACTGATTTGTATTGAAACTCGGGTCGTAATACTCCTCATTTTCATAAAAAGAGTATCTAATATTGTTCTTTTTCAGGTATGTTGCTATATGCGACACAACAGCTTTTTTCCCCGCATAGTGACTAATGCCGAATGATGCGTTAAAGAAATTATCAGGGATAATTTGGCTTCCGTCCTCGGTGTGTGGAATTGCAAAATCGTCGGGAATATTGTCGATACTGCTCATTGCGGCAATATCAACATTTATCGATAACACTTTTTTTGCATAAGCACCTGTTTTTTTCTTCATTGCCGGCGACATTGTGCTTTGCAATTGCCTTGCTTCAAGCGGCATTCCGCCAAACACATACGAATAATACAAATATTCGGCAACAATATCGTTATTGTCAAAAAACGCAGCTTTTTTAAAATGGGATACCGCCAACCTGTATTGTTTCAGATTGTAAGCGGCAATTCCCATTCTCATTCTCAAATAGTAGTAGTCAATATCTGAGTTTAAAGCCTTGTTTCCTGCTTTTATAAGGTTTTTGTAATCTTGTTTCAGATACATATTATAGGTCAAGGTGTCGTAATATGTAAAGTTTTTTTCTTGTGCATTTACCCTTTCGGGAAGAAAAAACGACACTGCTGTCAGCAACAGTATTGCTATTTTAAAGTTTATTGTATTTTTATAAATAATAACTACTGTTTTATACATATTGCCGTAAACTCTTTATTTTGTGATTTAACATTAATTTTTTCTATTCCCTTACTGTTTATGGTTATTTCGTATTCGCTTTCGACGTGCGATTTTGAGAAACTTTTTTTAGTTACATACGATTTCAGTTTCACTTCCGACGGAAATGTTTCATTGTCGATATAAGCATATTTAAGCCTGAACAGTGCTTTTTTAAATAAAATAAACGGAGCAGCAAAATCTTGCAATATCAGTTCGTATGGTTTAAATATTTTATTAACGGGAAAACGGTCTTTCAATTCCATATTTTCTTTAAAGCTGAATTGAACCATATATGCGGCACGGTAAAACCGGTGCAAAAGACTGTTTTTGTCACCGTCAAAGTGGGTAAAGTAGAACAATGCTCCGTCGTTTTCGAACCAAGCAATGCTTTTTGTATTTTTACAATAAATATACGATTTGTTGTAAACCGATGTCATCACTTCCCATTCGGCAATGGTGTTTTCGTTTTTGTTTTGCCATTTTATTTTTTCACCGGGAATAAAATGAAATGCCTTTGACAGTAAATCATCGGGAATGATATTACTTATTTTATCATTTTGATGCGGAATTTTATACAATCGCAATTTATGTTCTCTATTGTTTTCTTGAATATATCCTGCAATAGGGTGACTTATGGTTGTAGAACCGATATGCGGTGTGGTTTGTAATTGAAAATGCAAATGCGGATACGGTGAACGCCCCGAATTTCCACACTTTCCGATTACAGTGCCGAATCTTATTTTTTCACTTTCTTTAACTTCAACCGAACCTTTTTTCAGATGACAAAGTTTACTGTAAAGATAGTCGTTGTGCTTGATTACCACAGTGTTACCCCAATTGTCAATGGTATTTACATCGCCCACATTGTTATCGTCTATGTTATTTATAACCTGAACAACTGTTCCGTCAGCAGGTGCAATTACCGATTTGTTAAAGCAGTAATAGTCGTCAAGCAGATAGCCTTTATTTTTGTATTGCAACTCTTTGTTGTTTGTAATAACAAAATCCCAAGCGTGTTTCCAATCGCCTTTGTGAGTATATTCGCCCGAATGTCCTTGCGATACTGTCCATGTGCCGAAAAACGGTAATTTAATCGGCACAAACGATTTATTGCCGAAACGTTGCATCTCACTTTTCCATGCATAAAAGTTTTTTTCGGGCTGGTTGTTTTGAATTAAAACCTCAACAGGTTTTTTGCCTGCGTAACCTCTGAGTTTTAATACATATAAAAACAGTATTACAATAATATTAAACGAAAGTGCATAAACGGGTAAATTCCATACGGCAAATATTTTTGTCAAACTTATTGTAAGTAAGGTAAGCAACGGAATTATAAGTATGATCCATAAATAAGTTGTTTTTGAAGGTATCAAAAAATATCCGCCTACGGCAACCGATGCAAGAATATAGTTAAAGCCTATGTATGAATAATTTAGTGTTTCAAAATCGGCACCCGTGATATTGTAAAAAATGTAAGCCGCATAAAACCCTATCAGCGAAAGCGAAAAAGCAATACGCGAAAACCACAGCAAACCCAACGCTATTAAGATGCCCGAAAATATGTTTTGCTGAAAAAATATCGACGCAAGTGATTTAAAATAAATTTTAAGAGAGATAAAAACAGGTATGTTTTCAAACCATTCGTAAATATTTACCAAACCGGCTCCTCCACGTGTATAAATGGTGTTAAGTGTGTAAATGCTTCTTTCGTTAAGCCCCAAATTTGAAAAATCTTTGCTTGCTAAAAGTATTACCCACAGGGTAAAAATAAACGGCAAACTTAAATATGGCAACCCGTAACTTCCCAAAAAACCTTTTGTGCCGATTGTGATAAAAAGACTTAAAAGTGCCGAAATAATCACTATCACCAGCAATACACCGCTTGGCTCAAAATACATTGACAGTCCCAATCCCGTAAGCAAGGCATTGAACCCGAAATATCCTCTTTTTATTTGATACAAATCGAAACCCAACCAATAAGCAATACCGTTTGCAACAATTATCGACACTAAGCCTGCCATACCAAGCGGCCAGTCTAAAAAGGTTATTAGTAACAAAACTATGCCGAAAACTTTGCTGTCGGAAAAAAATACTTGTGAATATGCATTTACAATACTCGACAGTGCCTCTTTTACCGATGTTGTATTAAATGATTTTATCATTTATTGTTTTTTTTCTTAAAAACTATATTTAAACAAAAAGACCTGACAAGTTTTATATGCAAATATGTTTTTAACCAAATTATTAACCACAAAACAATTAAGCCAAACCTGTCAAGTCACATTTATTATTTTAAATGCTCAGGCAAATTTTCATTACTCATAATATTATCAAGAGTTTCTTGTTCGCGAACAATATGACTTTCGCCGTTTTCGTCAATCATAACAACAGCAGGGCGATTATGAATAAACTGCATCCATTGAGTCATATTATAAGCTCCTGTTCGTTTAATTACAATTTGGTCGCCTGTTTTTAAAACAGGAAAATCAATAGTAGCCCTGAGTATATCAATGTTCATACACAAAGGTCCGTAAATTGTAGTGTCTTCGGTAAACTGAGTAGTCTCTTTGGCAGGATAAATCTCGTGTTCATACCAAAAAGAAGTAAACAACAGATTAACGCCAATATCGGCAATAAGTGATCGTCTTCCGTCGGACAATCGTTTGTTGGCAATTACGGTTCCAAGTATATAACCTGCATCATCAATAAGAGCACGCCCTGTTTCAAGAATTAATACAGGCATTTGTTCAGGATTAAGATTTGAACTTATCAAAGCTCCGCTTATTGCCTCGGCATACTCTTCAAACGAAGGAACGGTATCAATACCTGTGTAGTAAGCACCTTTCAGCGTATTTTTTGATGCAAATCCGCCGCCAAGGTCAATATATTTAACATTGTGTTTGTATTTTCGTTCAACATTGTAAGCAAGGTCGGCAAGTTTTGTTGCTGCCGTTTTGTAGGCATTGGGTGTCATTATGTAAGTTCCGATATGAGTATGAAGTCCCACAAGTTCAAGTTTATCGGAGAGCATAATTCTGTTTAAAGCCTCCCAAGCTTCGCCGTTTTCGTAGTTAAAGCCGAATCTGTCCCATTTGGGATAAATGCCTGTATCCATATTTACCCGTATGGCTACTTTCGGTTTTTTGTCTGATTTTTGAGCTATTTCCAAAATTAAAAACAGTTCATCGAAATGGTCGATATGAATTAGCGAATCGTTGGTTACGGCTTTTTCAAGGTCGGCTTTTGATTTGCTTGGTCCGTTGAAAATTATTTGCGAACCTTTAACGCCGTTTTGCATAGCCTTGTCGTATTCCATTCCCGATACCACCTCAGCCCACGCCCCCTCTTGATGAAAGGTTTTACAAACGGCATTCAGATAGTTTGTTTTATACGACCAAGCAAACTGCACCTTCGGATATCTTGTTTCGAAAGCCTGTTTTGCTTCGCGGTAAGTTTCTCTGATTGTTTGTTCGGAAATAACAAACAGCGGTGAGCCGTATTTTTCAATCAATTCATTTACTGGCACTCCGTCAATATTATCAATAGGTTTTAATGTAGGTCTCATACCAAATTTACTTGGCATTCCTGCGTTTATTTTTTTTATCATCGGTTGTTCAAACGGTAATTTCATAATATTATATTTTAAAGTTTTTTTTATTGTTCTCTTTTTACCTCTAAGGTACAAAAGCACTAAGTTTTTTTTCTTTGCGACTCTGCGACTTTGCGGTTATTGTCTTTTTAAGATTCTCCTGTCATTGATATTTTCTGGAAATCTTCAATATTTACAATCATATCGTAAGAGTATCTTACAAACATTTTGCCGATATCGTAAGACGTATATTCGGTAATTTTTTCGCCGATAGCCATCATTACCATAGCTTCGGGTAAGTTTTGTCCTGCACCTACGGCAAGATACAGCCAAGCCGGCAGTCGCGGGTTAATTTCTATCAGATAGTATTCGCCGTTGATGGTTTTTATCAGTTCAAGTTCCATTCCGCCACGCCATTTTGTTGCGGCAATGAGTTTTTTGGTGAGTTCAATCATATTTTTATCGTCGATGGTAATTCCGCCCCACGCTTTACCTTTATCGGTAATATACTGTTTACGCATAGGCACTGCTCCAATAGTGTTCCCGTTGCCGTCGCCAAGAGCAATAACATTAACCTCTGTTCCTTTTACAAACTCTTGAATAATAATAGGCACGCCCCATTGAGCACTTATTTTATTAAAATGATTTGTTACCTGTTCTTTGTTGTAAGCAATGTAAGCATCGTAAAATTTACCTTTTACCATTACGGGATATTCAAAATCGGCAGGAATTTTATTAATATCGTTAAGACTTGTGGCTGTAATGCTTCGCGGAACTTTAATTCCGTATTTTTCGCCAAAACTATTTAACTCCGATTTGTGTCTTTCTTCAAATTGAGCAATGGTAGGCAAAAAAGTTTTTATACCCATTTGCAAAAGTTCGGTTTCACTAATCATTATTGTATGCAGTTCGGCATCGAAATTGGGGATAAGAACATCAATATTTTCTCTGTCGTTTATGTATTTTATACGGTCTAAAAATATGGCTTTTCCCTCCGACGGATAAGGCATTTTATAAACTTTATCAATCATATTTTGCATATAAATGCCCGGTTCCAAGTTTTCATAAGCCAAGCCTATAATTTTCAGTTCAAACTTATCCGACTCCTTTATTGCTCTGATAAAAGGAATACCCGGTCCCGGGTTGTCGGTGTTGTTTAAGCCTGACACTGCTATTGTTAACGATATTTTCATTTGATTATAATTTAATTTTCAACTGTCTATTCTTTATTGAACCATATAAGGCATTTAAGAACATATAAGTTTTGTTTCGCTACGCTCATTTTTTTAACATTAAGAGATTGAGAGAATTAAGTTTTATTTTTACCACAGAGAACACAAAGTTACACAAAGGTTTTAACCACAAATTACTTTAATTAACACTAATTTTTCATTTCTCTTGTTGCTAATACCGGCTTCGACAAGCTCAGCCTCCGGCGAAACTTTCAACTTTCAACCCATTACAGCATTATCGCATTATTGCATTTCTGCATTAAATCATTGTATCATTGTATAATTAAATCATTATTGGTTGCTTTTTTCAAACAAATCAAAATGTTGCAATGTTCTTACAAAATCGAAATACGATAATTCAAAAGTTGATTCGTCAACATCGTATTTTTCAAGAATTTTTCTTTTGATGTCATCTTCGGACATACCGTTTTTCAAATACCTCAATATTTCAAGTCCAACGGGGTTTAACGAATACGATTCGCCTGTTGAAGCATCAAACACAAATCCGTTGTCGCTTATAGCAACGCTTTTTCTTAGTTCCATAACAAAATTATTTATGGTTATTAAAATTTTACGATACAAAGGTTTTTATAATTCTTAACTTACTGTTATAATATTTTGCAAAAGAGTTATAATATTTTGATGTTGTATTTACAATTTATCAATAAAACTGATTTTACTCTTTGGGTTATTTTTAAATTCGGTGACAGAGTAGCCCGTAATTTTTTTAAACTGATTAGACAGATGCTGAACGCTGCTGTAATCCATCATATACGATATTTCGCTGAGAGAATATTCATCTTGAAGAATTAAGTTTTTTATGCGTTCTATTTTTTGCAGGATAATGTATTTTTCTAAGGTAATATGTTCGTGTTTTGAAAAAATTCTTGAAAGTTGGCTGTAACTTTTATTTAACTTTTCTACTAAATATTCCGATTTTCTTACTACCGAATTCATATTATTCATATAATGAATAAGTTCGATTACAGCCTGTTTTATTTGATTTACAAGTATTTGCTCTTTATCGGCAATAATTTCAAAACCGTATTGTGTTAATATTTTTTTAAATAGTATTTTATCAAAACCGGAATTATCGACAATAATAATTCCTGCATCAATTTTTACGATATTAAAACCGTTACTTTCCAATTTATCTTTTAACAACAAAGCCGCACCGGACGTAAACAGATTTTTTATATAAAATCTTTGTGTGTCAGGTTGCATATTTGTTGTTTTTTTAATCATCAGCGTTTATTGTAATTTTTAAAATTACTTTTTCTCTAACATTCTTACCTTTATTAGATGCAGGTTGCCATGGAAAACTTTCGGTTATTATGCGGGAAATTTCTTTATTTATAACATTTTCTTCGCTTTTTAGTTTAAAATAATATAAATTTCCTTTGTTATCAACTGTAAATGAATATTTTACATTAACGGATTTTTTTAAAGTGTCAACATTGATATTACTGTTTATGTAGTTTTCAAGTTTTTTAATTCCGTTTTTAGGTGTGGTATGATTTTTATAATTTTCTTTATATAATATTTCTACATTTATTCTGTTTTGTTTTTGAATTGATGCGGGAGCTGATGCTAATCCCATTAACATTTCTTGATTATAAGGTTCCGTCATTTTATCTGTTACTGTTGTTGTATCTAAATTTGAATAATTTGAACGTTTTTTTTGTGTTGTTTGGGGCGGAGCGGCAGTAATCATCATTTTTTTTGATGATTTATCCTGTGGTTTAATATTTTTGGTAATGTTTGTTTGAGTATTGCTATTTTGTTTTTTTTCTTCGGTTTTTTTTCTTTCGGTAACATTGACCGATTGATACGATTTTGTTTGAGAATCTTTTTTATTATCCGGCTTTTTATCTGTGGGTTGAGATTGCGTTTTTTTACTGTCGGCTTTTTCTGCAACAGGTAAAGATTGTTTTTCAAAAATCGTATTTTCAATAGAGTCAACTTTGTTGTATGATAAATTTTGAAACGGTGTTTTGTTAGTTGACATTTTTATTATTACCGATATAGCTACAATAATAACAATGCTTGCGGCAATTTTAAGTAACAACAATGGCAAAGGATTATGTTTATTTAAACGTTTTTTTAGTTTATTGTCAAGTAGTTTTAAATCTTTATGTAAAACATCAGGCGACAAAAGCGAAAAACCGTCTATGGCATCATCAAGAAAAGGGTCTTTATTCATCTCTTTTTCAAGATTATATCTTTCTCTGTTGGTTAGTTTTCCTGACAGATAGTTTAATATGTTTTTTATGTTTTTCATTTTTTGTATTTCTGCAATTGTCTGAAATTTTTTATGTTTTTTTACAAGCTCAGCGACCACACTTCGACAAGCTCAGTGACCATACTTTAAAAGTTTATATTTTTTTATTTTCAATACATATTTTAAGATTTCGTTTTCCATTTTGAATATAACTTTTAACTTTCTTCTCTTCTAAGTTCATTTTTTCGGCTATCTCTCTATAACTTAACTCATTAAAATAAAAAAGTTCAACAGATTTTCGTTGTAAATCTTTAAGTTCTTCAATACATTTTTTCAGCAGCGGCAATAAATCTTCATTATCGTCTCTGTCAATAGGATGCATATCCTGTTGATTATTCATAAAAATTTCGGAAAAATCATCGGTAATATTCTCTTTTGATTTATTGCTTCTGATTTTCATCAGGCAGAAATTTTTAGTAACAACATACAACCAAGTTTTAAAATTATCGGGGGCATCGTGTTTTTGCAGTTCCACAATAAGTTTTTCAAAAATATCAATTACAGCATCTTGTGCCGATTCTCTGTTTTTCAAGTATTTAAGACAAACCCCGTAAACAAGCGGCATATACGGCTCATACAAAGCACCGATAATATCAATATTACCGGTATTTTTATATTGAATAATTAAGGCTTTGTCTGTTGTTGTATCCGGCATAATAAATTTTTATCAGTTAAATATATTCGGCAATATCCGATAACACTATAATACCTTTTATATCTTCGGTGTTTCTTCCGTTTTGCGTAATTATTAAAGCATCGTAATATCTGCCTGTCGGTTGTTTTTTATAAGAATTTTTAAAAATCTCGGCAGCATGAAAAACGGTTGTATCGGCAGAAATAAAGTCGAAATTATTCTTAAATTCTTTAAAACGAATAACATTTTGCACTATCTCATTTTCGGTGTAAGCCTTTTTCTTGGCGGCAATCCAATATGCTATGGTATTGGGATTTATAATTTCAACAACACGATTATTTTCATCTACAACAGGCACTTGGCTTATCAGTTTTTCGTGTAGTAATTGTAGCGGATACGATACTTTATCGGTTAATTTGCAGGTGTAAACTTTTTTAAAAAAAGAGTTCATCCTTACGGGATTTACAATTTGCTCTTTGATTTCGGTAAATCGTTTTACCACAAAATCGTGAGGTTCGGCAATTACAGTGTAATTATTACTGCGGTTATGTACAATTGCATTCCGTAAATCGGCATATTCAAACAATTCTTCTTTAAACTGTTTTATTATGGGGTTAAAACGGCTGCCTTCTTTAAGCATCTGCTTAAAACTTTTCCAGTGACCTCTGAAAAACTCTTTTTTAAAATATTTTTCAAGGTCGTTAAATGTCGATAAGAAAATATCGGAGTTTAATCTTTTATCCATTTTTATCAAAAATAAAATTATTGTCTAAAATTATAAAGACAACATGCAGATGTAAAGATAAAAGTTTTATCGGAAAATTATTCGTGTTTGTTTTTCAATGGGACAGAAAAATAAAAAGTAGAGCCATTACCTGTTTCGCTTTCAACCCAAATTTTACCGTTGTGCATTTTTATATAGCCGTTGCAAATATATAGTCCCAGTCCTGTTCCTTTTTCGTTATTGGTGCCGCGTTGCGATTTAGTTACTGTATCTTTAAATAGTTTATCCACAGTTTCTTTGTCCATACCTACACCTGAATCTTTTATTGAGAAAATTAAATTTTTGTTGTTTTCAACGTAAGATTTAATTGATATTTTACCGTTTTCGGGAGTGAATTTCAAAGCATTAGAAACAAGATTACGTATTACTGTTGCCAGCATTTGTTTATTGCAGTTTATTGTAGCAGTTTTATCAATATCAACTTCTACTTTGATATTTTTAAGTCTTATTGTTCCTTGCATCAGGTCAATAACGTCATCAATAATATCAGCAATATAAATTTCTTGATAGTGAATAACAATTTTTCCTGTTTGAAGTCTTGCCCAATCAAGTATCTGATTGAGTAAATTGTTAAGCATATTTGATGCTTGATAAATATGATGGCTGTATTTTTTTATTGCATTAATATCAGCTGATTCCGATTTTAACGATATTAATTCGGCAAATCCCATTATACTGTTGGCAGGAGTTCTAAGGTCGTGCCCTAATACTGAAAATAGTTTATTTTTGGTATTATTTAAAAGAGCAAGTTCTTCGCCTTGTTTTTCAAGTAATTTATTCTGTTTTTTTAAGTTATTGATTAGCTCGTTTTGATTGTAATTGTAGTTGTTTATTAAATTAATTATATAGTTAACACCAAAAATATAAGCGATTAATACTGTTGTTATCAAAGGAGCAATGTCGATAATATTTTTATTCTTTTGTAAAAAAGATAAGGTTAAAAATAATATAATATAAGATACACCAATAATGAAAACATGGTATTTATTTAGTGCAAAACCTGCAAAAAGCACTAAAATTCCGTAGATAACAACTGAAAAAAATAAATACGAATCGAATGAATTACTTTTAAAATTAATAATTAATCCTAAAATATTACTTGTGAAAAAAGAGTAAACTAATAAACCGTTAGCCCATTCTATGCTAATTTTATTTTTTAAAACCAAAATAATATTAACAATAATAATGGTAAATACTAATAAATCGAATATTATTATGTTTTTACTTTGCGTAAAATAAAAAATATCAAGCAAATGACCTATTGTATAACCAATTATACCTAAAAAAAAGAATTTTCTTTTTAAATTTGTTAATATTGATTGCACGATAATCAGATAATTTTTAATGTTATAAACAAATTTATAATTTTGATTGATAATAAAAAAATAAGAAAGGTGATATAAATCATTTTTTTTTTTGATATCAAATCAGTTGTGATTTTTTAGATAGTATTTTATATAGACACTTTATAATTCAAAAATTATGAAATTGCACATAATAATAAACTTTTACATAAAGCTGTCATTTCGAAAGAAAGTGAGAAATTCCTTAGCAAGCAGTAGTGTGTTATCAAAGGGATTACCACAGTTCCCGTTTTTTAATAATTGTTTTTAATTTTTAAAGTCGGGTAAAATATTGTCAGGCAGTTTAATATCTTCAAATTGTTTAAAAAAAGCAATAAGTTTTTGGGCAATATTTTCTACTCCGTTATCAATATCCGATTCTATATTTAAAGGTAATACAGGGTCGTGTAACGACAGACGCAATAAAAACCATCCTTTTTCATTGTCGGCATTGCAATTTACTCTTATACCTTCATAGTTGGGGGTTACTATTTCCCAATTATTTTGTTCATTACTGAATTTTGTAAGTTCTTCGATTATTGTATTGCCGTAGTTTTTAAAGTCATTTGCAGTAATTTTAATTCTAAATTCTTTGCTCTCTTTTGGACGTTTAAGGTTTTTTATCAGGTCGCTTATGGTTTTATTGTTTTTTTTAAGATTTGCAATTTCAATTAAAATTTTAGCAGCTAAAAAAGCACCGTCATCTAAAAAGTAATTCTCTTTTAAAGCAGCATGTCCTGATGTTTCAATGGCAAGCCATGCTTTTTCTCCTTCATTATTTAGTCGTATAGCTTCGTTAATTACATTTTTATATCCGCGTTTAAACCTATGATGTTTGCCTCCTAACTCTTTTTCAATAAATTCGGTAAGTCCTTTGCTGGTAATAGAGTCGGTAACAATGGTGCTGCCGGGGTGTTCTTTAAGAATAATTGCAGAAGCAACAGCTACTAAATCATTTCTATTGATAGGATTACCGTTATTATCAACAATAGCAGATCTGTCAACATCGGTGTCAAAAATAATTCCCAAATCGGCTTTATTGTTAGTCACAGCTTTACAAATTGACTCCATAGCTTCTTTGTTTTCGGGATTGGGAACATGGTTTGGAAAGTATCCGTCGGGTTCTAAAAATTGACTACCAAGAGTATTTACACCTAACCGTTGTAAAACTTTTTCGGCAAAAAAACCGCCTGCTCCGTTTCCTGCATCAACAATAATTTTAAACTCTTTTAACGGCTTTTTTTCGTCTGTTTTTGTTTGTATCTGCTTAACAAGCCAATTACTGTATGCATCAATCAAATTGAAAGTTTTTTGTTGTCCTTTATTGTTATTGTATTTAAAATTATGATTTTCTGCAATATTTAATATCGATGATATATCAGCTTTATCAAGACCTCCTTTTTTAGTAAAAAACTTAAGCCCGTTACGGTTATACGGCAGATGACTGGCAGTAATCATAACACCTGCATCGGCATCTGTTTCAGGCAGTTGAGTACTCATAAACATAGCCGGAGTTGATGCCATATTACAATCAATAGCGGTATATCCCATTTCAGTGATTCCCAAAATAAAAGCATTTTTCAAATTATTGCCCGATATGCGAGAATCCGTTCCTACTGCAATAACAGGAGATGTTGCAATATTATTTTGTTTTAACCATTCAACAAAAGAACTAGCAAGTTTTTTTACAACATCAAAAGTTAAATTAACATCTTCGTCTTTTACACCTTCTACAGCTACTCCTCGTATATCAGAGCCGTTTTGTAAAATATTCCAATTGAAATCCATAATATTTTCGGTTTTTAAAATTGTATAAAAGTAGAAAATTGTGTTTAATGTACAAAAAGGTAGAATGGTTGTAAAATAATTATCTTGTTATAATTTTTTATTGTTTAATTACTATTCAGTGTTTTTTAAGAGTTTATACAAATGATTTTTTAGTTTAGGTAAATTAAAAGTTCTTAAAATCTGTGAAATTTAATGTAAATTTGACCTTTGTAATAAGAATCAAAAAAAACGTTATTATGAATTTTATTAAATACTTTATTATTTTTTCTGTTATTTATTTTGTAAATATCAATGTATTTTCACAAACTAATAATCGACAATATGTTGGTTATAAGCAAGATATTGGTAGTGTGTTAATTGATGTATCCGATGGTGAATACAGGATAGAACCATTTAACAAAAAAATATTTCATGTTACCTTTTTGCCGAAAGGCGAAAAAGTAAAAGATTTATCGTTTGCGGTGGTTAAAAAGCCTGAAAAGACAGATTTCAGAATTACCGACGAGGGAAATATTGTTAAAATAGAGTCGTACTCACTTAAAGTAATTATAAAAAAACAACCGTTTGCTATTGAGTTTTATCGTCATTCAAAACTTTTGTTTGCCGATAACAGCGGGTATGTTAAAACCGATTCGTCGCAAATAATGAATTTAACGATAGACAAAAGCGAAGTGCTTTATGGTGGAGGAACGCGTGTGTTGGGTATGAATAGAAGAGGAAACAGACTGAAATTATATAACAGGGCACATTATGGTTACGAAACTCATTCAGATTTAATGAATTACTCAATGCCTGTTTTTATATCGTCGAAAAAGTATATGGTATTGTTTGACAATTCGTCGTCGGCTTTTCTTGATTTAGACAGTAAGCATAATAATACAGTAAGTTATGAATCGCAATACGGAACAATAAATTACTATTTGATAACAGGTAAAGATTGGTTTGAATTATTAGACCAATATACTGATTTAACAGGCAGACAGCCGTTGCCGCCGTTATGGACGTTTGGAAATTTCAGTAGCCGTTTCGGGTATCACAGTCAGAAAGAGGTTTTAAATACTATTGATAAATTTTTTAAAGATAAAATTCCTGTTGAGGCGGTTATTATAGATATTTACTGGTTTGGGAAAGGAATTTTCGGTTCAATGGGAAATCTTGATTGGTATCGCGACAGTTTTCCCGAGCCTTATGCTATGATTGATAAGTTGAATAAAAAAGGCGTGAAAACAATTTTAGTTACAGAGCCTTTTATTTTAACTACAAGTAATCGTTGGCAAGAGGCTGTTGATAATAAAATATTGGCAACAGATACTGTGGGTAATCCGTTTACCTACGATTTTTATTTCGGACACACCGGGCTGATAGATATTTTTAAACCCGAAGCAAGGGAATGGTTTTGGAATATTTATAAAGATTTTACCGCAAAAGGAGTTGGCGGTTGGTGGGGCGATTTGGGAGAGCCGGAAGTTCATCCCAAAGAGTTGCAGCATGTTTTGGGTTCTGCCGATGAATTGCACAATGCTTACGGTCATGAGTGGACACGATTGATTTACGAAGGTTATGCAAAAGATTTTCCGCAACAGCGACCTTTTATACTTATGCGAGCAGGATATGCGGGAACTCAGCGTTACGGCATAATTCCATGGACAGGAGATGTAAACAGAACTTGGGGAGGATTAAAGCCGCAACCTGAATTGTCGTTGCAAATGGGAATGCAGGGTGTAGCTTATATGCATAGTGATTTGGGAGGTTTTGCCGGAGGTGAAAAAATTGATAACGAGTTGTATATTCGTTGGTTACAATACGGAGTTTTTCAACCTGTATTTCGTCCTCATGCTCAGGAACAGATACCTTCGGAGCCTGTGTTTCAATCTACCGATGTTTTAGCTTCGGCAAAAAAGAGTATAGAGTTGCGATATAAAATGTTGCCGTATGTTTATTCAATGGCTTTTGAGAATACTCAAACAGGCAAACCGCTAATGTATCCGTTGTTTTTTATTGAACAGAGAAATAACAAATTGCTTACTTACGACAATGCTTATATGTGGGGCGATGCGTTACTTGTTTCGCCTGTTAAGTCGCAAGGTGTCACATTGCAAAAAGTATATTTACCGCAAGGTTACAGTTGGACGAATTTTTATACAGGTAAAAAATATGATGGGGGGCAAGAAATTGAAGTGCCGGTTACCATTGATAATATTCCTGTTTTTGCTAGAGGAGGAGAATTTTTACCTATGTTGAGCAAAGCACAACAAACCAAATATTATAACCTTAATGAATTTACAATGCATTTTTATCCCGATATAAAAGTCAGAAATTCAGATTATGCTTTATACAATGACGATGGAGTTACAAATAAAAGTTATGAAAAAGGATTTTATGAGATTTTGAATTTTACTGCCGTAAATACCGAAAAACTTTTGACAATAAATGTAGAGAGAGAAATAGGGAAGAGGTATAGTAATAAACGAGAAGAAAATACTGTAACTTTTGTTATTCATAATCTTGATAAAAAACCGAAAAAAATTGTTATAAACGGGCAAAAATATCAAGGAAAACCTGTATATGATTCCGAGAAAAAATTGGTTTCTTTTATCACTCCTTTAAAAAACTATAAAAAGAGTATAGAGGTTTATTATTAATATTTATGCCATATGTTTATTAGATATTATTATGATAATGTAATATATTAATTTATAGCAATATACAAGTGTAAATAGAGTTTTGTTTTGTTAAATATAAGGTTGTGTAGAGGTATGTATGACTTTTGTAATGGTGCTTTTTTTGGGTTTAATTTTAAATATTATCAAATTTGATACTAAATAATAATAGTAGTAGTATTTTAAAATGTAGTTGTTTAAAATGTTCTTCAAACAGTCGCTTATCCCTTAGGCGACTGTTTTTATTATTTAAATGTATAGCATTAAGATAATGAAAACGATAAATAATCCGATTATCCAAGAACCTGATAAAAAGTTCTTAAATTCCGAAACTTTAATTCCTTTACGTTTATTTATGAATCTTCCCAAAGCCCATGAAAAAAGCGAATAAGAAAACACTAAAATTCCTATGCCTATAATGGTTTCTTTGTTCATTTATTCTATATATTTAATTATTCCGCCACCTATTAAATAATCATTTTCATAAAATACCGCAGATTGTCCGGGAGTGATTGATTCAACAGGATTATAATATTCAACTCTCAATAAATTATTGTTTTCTTTTGTTATTACGGCAATGTCGCCGTTATTGCGATATCGTATTTTTGTTAAAACTTCAATATTGTCAGGTAAAATATTGTATTTCATTATGTTGAAATTCTCAACATAGAAGATTTTACTTTTTAACTCATCACGAGTTCCAAGCACTACGGTATTTGTTTCGGGAATAATTTTATTTACATACAATGGATATCCTACGGCTATTTCAAGTCCTTTTCGTTGTCCGATGGTATAATTCGGGTATCCTTTATGTTGTCCCAATATCTTTCCTGAAGTATCTACAAAATCACCGGGCTTAAATTTTTTATCGTAATCGGGAACATTTTCACGTAAGAATCTGCGGTAGTCATTATCGGGAATAAAGCAAATTTCTTGTGATTCTCTTTTTTTTGATAGTTTCACAAATCCTTTTTCAAGAGCAATTTTTCTTACTTCGGTTTTGGTAAGATTACCCAGTGGGAACATTGTTCGCCTAAGGTTATCTTGTGATAAATTCCACAAAAAATATGATTGGTCTTTTGATGTATCTTTACCTTTTTGAATAAAAAATCTATTGTTTTCTTCAATAATATTTGCATAATGCCCTGTTGCAATATAATCGCAATTCAGTTCATCGGCTTTATTTACTATTTCGCCCCATTTAATGCTCGAATTGCAAACAACACAAGGATTTGGTGTTCTTCCTGCAAGATATTCGGCAATAAAATTATCAATTACAGTATCTTCAAAATGTTTTCTGATATCGAGTATTTGATGTGGGAAACCGAATTTATCGGCAATTTCTTTAGCTTCAAAAATGGAATCGACATTGCAACAGCCGGTTTCTTTTTCTATGCACGCAGTTGATATATTATCATAACTTCTGAAAGTTACACCTTCAAGTTCATATCCTCTATCAATCAGTAGCATTGCGGCAACTGTGCTGTCAATTCCGCCGCTCATTGCCATTAAAATTCTTTTTCTACTCATATTAATAATCCCCGCTTCTTCCTCTAAGCCAATCTATATCATTCATATTTTTAGGTTCAGGAAATTTTCCTTTGCTTTTTTGCATTTCCTTTAACATTTCATTTTGTTCGTCTTCAAGTTCGGGGCAAATGCCGTTGATATATTTATATTGTTTAATAATATTTCCGTGTTCATCGTATTTTGTCCAAATACCCTCCATTAAATCATTTTTAAACGAACCTTTTTTATAAAGTTTGCCGTTGCTGTTCCAAACTTTTGCTTCGCCTTCAAGTTTTCCGTTTACATAATACCCTTCCCACATCATAATACCGTTGTAATAATATTTACGCCAAACACCGTTTCTTACATCATCTTTCCAATTTATCTCTTCGAGTAAAACTCTCTCTCTGCTGTATCTTTTAAATGTTCCGTCTTTTTTACCGTTTTTGTAAGATTCTTGAAGATATAAAATATCATTACCATCGTAATAATTCCAAATACTGTCTTTATTGTGTCCTATGTAATTACCTGTGGCAATTACTTTTCCGTTTCGGTGATAAAATGTAGCACGAGAATGATTTGTTGTAGTATCATTAATAAGAAAAGCATAAAGATTACCATATTTATCGTATCGTTTAAATTCACCTACAGGTTTATTATCAATAAAATATCCTGTATATTCAATCTCACCGTTTGAATATTTTTTTTCCCAATAGCCTTGTTTTAGCCCGTTTATGTCGGTATAGTTTTTCAAGGTATCGCCTTCTTGTCCAATGTTTTGAGAAAATAAATTAGTAGATAAAAGCAGAATAATAATGGTAAATAACGGAAATTTCATCTGATTAATTTTTATTTATTAGTTACCAGATGGAACCGCATGATGAAAAATAATCATTGTTTCCGAAATAAATTCGGAACAAGCAGTGTGTGTTAATAATTATTTTTATCATGCTTGTTTCATCGTAGTAAATTTTAATTTATATTATTTTATTACAAAAATATAAAACAAGTAATAAAATAAAAAGACCTAACAGGTTTACTTTATATAATCATGATTTTCAAACATATAGTTTGAGTGATTTAGTTTAAAAAACCTGTTAGGTCTAATCTTATTATTTTTTAGATATCTCCTTTTTAACGTAATATCAATAATTATATTATAAATATTACTCTTTTTCGGCAAGATAGCGTTCTGTATCAAGAGCAGCCATACAACCTGTTCCTGCTGCAGTAATTGCTTGACGATAAGTATTATCTTGAACATCACCGCAAGCAAAAACTCCCGGTACATTTGTATGCATAGAGCCCGGCTTGGTAATAATATAACCTGTTTCGTCAGTTTCTATATAAGGTTTAAACACATCGGAGTTAGGAGTATGTCCTATTGCCAAAAAGAATCCGTCAATCTTAATTTCAACTTCTTTTTCATCAGGTTGTCCTTTACGTTTAATCAGTTTTGCACCTGTAACAACATTTCCGTCACCTAAAATTTCTTTTGTATTATGTTCAAATAAGATTTCGATATTCGGAATTTCTTCTACTCTTTTTTGCATAGCTTTAGATGCTCTCAAGTAATCTTTACGAACAATCATATAAACTTTGTTGCATAAGTTTGCAAGATAAGTAGCCTCTTCAACAGCAGTATCTCCGCCACCTACTACAGCAACATCTTTACCGCGATAGAAGAAACCATCGCATGTAGCACATGCAGAAACACCTCCGCCTTTGTATTTCTCTTCCGATTCAAGTCCTAAATATTTAGCTGTAGCTCCGGTTGAAATAATAACAGCATCAGCTTCAATAACTTTTTCGCCATCGATAATAACCTTATGAATATCTCCTGAAAAATCAACTTCGGTTACTGTTCCCCAGCGAACATCGGTGCCAAAACGTTCTGCTTGTTTTTTTATATCTTCCATCATTGTGGTGCCGTCAATTCCTTCGGGATAACCGGGGAAGTTGTCGATTTCGGTAGTGGTAGTTAATTGTCCTCCGGCTTGCATTCCCTGAATTAATACAGGTTTAAGATTAGCACGAGCTGCATAAATAGCTGCTGTATATCCTGCAGGTCCCGAACCTATTATCAAACATCTAACATGTTCAGCTTCACCCATATTTTTTTTTGTTTCGTCTGTTGCAGGATTTGTAGTTTCCATTTTTTTAAAAAAGTTCATAATTGCTATTTTTTAAAATATTTATTTTTTATGTTGTTAATGTGATTGTTTTTGGGTTTCAAAAATTGTTCCACTTTTATATTATATGTAAATATATTTAATGAAAAATTATAAAGCGTCTTATTTATTATTTAAAAACCTTTTATAATACGATATAAAAAGAATTTTGTTTAAAAATTATATAATGATAAAATGTCATGTCATAAAATATTTTATATACGAAACTATGACAGAAAAAAAACAGTGCAATTTTTTGCATTGAAATAAAAAAATATTATTTTTATGATATAAAATTTATAATTTTAATGTAATTATTGCATTATTTTTTTAAAATGAGAGTTAAAAAAGAGAATGTAACAATTAGTGATTTAGCTAAGGCTTTGGGAACTTCAGCTTCTACTGTTTCGCGTGCTTTAAACGATCATCCTAAAATAAGTCAGGCAACAAAAGATAAAGTAAAAAAAATTGCATTGAGCATGGGGTATGTTCATAGCATTAAAGCAGCTATACAAAGTAATTTTAGCAGTAACACCATTGGTATTATAGTTCCTTCATTTAGTCAAAAAAAATATAATATTCTAATAGAATCAGCCAGAGAAGTTCTTGAAGCAGCAGGTTATAATGTAGTAATATCTTGTTCTTCGGAACAACCTGAGCAAGATGAGAATTTAGTGCAACTTTTCAGTTCATTAAATTTTTTGGGGATAATAGGTTCTTTCAATTTTAAAGATAAAAATCCTTCATATTTGCAATCGTTTGTCAAAGAAAAACCCCTTGTATTATTTGATAAAATAAGTTTTGAACTGCAGTGTGGAAAAGTAATGATTGACCATTTTCAAGCAGGTTTTAGAGCTGTTCAGCATTTGTTAAATAACGGATGTCGAAATATTGCTCATTTAGGAGGTAATATTAATTGTCAACTTACAAAACAAATTTCAACAGGATACAAAACAGCAGTAAGAAACGGAGGAATGCAGATAAATAAAAAGATGGAAGTATTTTCCGATTTTTTGCTTGAAGATGTATTAAAAGCTACAGAAATTATTTTTTCTCAAAAAGATAAACCCGACGGAATACTTGTGGATGATATATTATCGGCTCAAAAATTAATTTCAATATTACAAAATCGTAAAATACGTATTCCCGAAGATGTTGCCGTAATTGCAATTAGCGATGAAGATGATTACTCGTATTTTACTCCCTCTATTACAACTATTCAGTTCCCGTATTCAGTTTTGGGACAAAAAGCGGCTTCAATTCTATTGAAACAAATATCGAAAGAAGATTATACGCAGGATAATGAGGTTATAGTTGAACCTTTTAATTTAAATATCAGAAATTCATCATTAAAAAAATAGTGCAACTTATTGCATCTGTCTCTATTTGTGTTAAATATTGATAATCAGAGTATTAGTGATATTTAGGTAATGATAAGATAAAATAAAAATTAAATACTTAACATTAAATTGTAAAACAGATTTTATTCAAATATTTTTGATGCAACATTTGCATATAGTAAGCAATTTTAATATTATGATGATATGTTAAAAAAAGGATTACTTACAGGGGTTATTTTTTATTCATTATTATTTTCAGGATGTAATAATAATGATGAATTAATATCTGAAAATTTTGTAACAACTATTGATAAGTGTAGCATACAATCGCAAGATAAAGTAGTTGATAATGGTGAAAAAATTTCTTTATCAGAGTATAATGCAAACGATTGGGTAAAAATATCGTTGCCAAACACAATACTTGCTGGATTGGTTGAAGCAGGTATTTACAAGAATATTTATAAAGATAAAAATCTTGATACCATAAATACAGAGCAATTTAATCAAGCGTGGTGGTATCGTTCTGAATTTAATATTGAGAAAAAACAATTTCATAAGCTCATTTTTGAAGGTATAAATTATCGTGCAAACGTTTGGTTAAACGGTAAGCAAATTGCTGACACATCAGAAATGGAAGGTGCTTTCGGAATCTGGAATTACAATGTTACCGATTATATAAATATAGGTAAAAATATTTTGGCAGTTCAAATATTTCCGCCTAAACACGGAGATTTAACAATCGGGTTTGTCGATTGGAATCCTTCGCCGCCTGATAAAAATATGGGTATTTGGCGACCTGTTAAAATTACTTCAACAGATGCAGTCTCAATAGAAGAACCTTATGTTAAATCAGAGTTGAACACTAAGACTTTGGATGTAGCCGGATTGACAATATCTGTTGATGTTACCAATAATTCAAAAGAGAATAAAAAAGCTGAGGTATTTGGTAAAATAGGGGATATAAGTTTTTCGAAAATTGTAGAATTAAAACCTGAAGAAAAGCAAACTGTAATATTCTCACCTAAAGAATTTAAACAATTAACCGTAAAAAATCCTAAACTTTGGTGGCCCAATTTAATGGGAAATCCCGACATGTATATATTAAATATGCGTGTAATGGTTGACGATATTGTTTCTGATGCCAAAGATATACGTTTCGGTATTCGCAAAATTGAAACATATTGGACTGAGGATAAACATAAAGGATACAAAGTAAACGGTAAAAAAGTTTTGATAAAAGGAGCCGGTTGGGTTGATGATTTGTTGTTGGCTGATACCGATGAAAAAGTAGAAAATCAGTTGGAATATGTAAAACATATGAACCTTAACTGTGTTCGTCTCGAAGGATTTTGGGGAAGGAATCAAACACTTTATAATAAAGCCGATGAATTGGGTTTACTTGTAATGATAGGATGGAGTTGTCATTGGGAATGGGAAGATTATTGCGGACGTCCCGAAACAAATTTTATGTGTATCACATCTCCACGTGATATGGAACTTCAAGCAAGAGCTTATCAAAGTCAGGTTAAGTGGTTGCGAAATCATCCGAGTATTTTTACTTGGGTATTTGGAAGCGATAAATTACCGTTACCTGAATTAGAAGAAAAACTTAATAAATATATTAACGAAGTTGACGGAACACGTCCGTTGTTGGCAAGTTGTAAATACGAAGATTTTGATATAAAAAAGGATGATAAAGAAAATATTATAGGAGGTTATGTAAATAACAGTAAAATAACAGGACCTACAGGTGTAAAAATGCTTGGACCTTATGCTTATACAACACCAATTTATTGGTATGTTGATAAAAAAGCAGGCGGAGCATACGGATTTAATACCGAAACCGGAACCGGAGCACAGGTGCCACCGTTAGAGAGCATAAAAAAAATGATTTCTAAAGATAATTTATGGCCCATAAACGATATTTGGGATTACCATTCGGGTCGTAATGAGTTTTCTACATTAGACAGATATATAAAAGCGTTTAATGCAAGATATGGTAAAGCTAATTCGGTAGAAGATTTTACATTTCGTTCGCAAATATCAAATTACGAAGCTACACGTGCAATGTTTGAGGCTTTTGAGGTAAATAAATTTCAAACTACAGGAGTAATACAATGGATGCTTAACTCAGCTTGGCCTGAATTATTTTGGCAACTATACGATTGGTATTTGATGCCAAACGGAGCATTTTACGGAACAAAAAAAGCATGTCAACCTGTCAATGTTATCTATAATTATGGAAATAATAAAGTTTATTTAACAAACTCAACATTACAAAATTATGATAATCTTCATGTAGAAGCTGTTGTTTACGACATACAATCGAAAATAAGATTTTCATCAAAGCAAGATTTATCAATTGATGCAAATAAATCTGTAGAGACAATACAAATTCCCGAATTAGATAAAATATCAACAACATACTTTTTATATCTTAAAGCATCTGATAATTCAGGTAATGAAATAGCAAATAATTTTTATTGGCTTTCAACAAAGCCCGATGTGCCTGATTGGGAGAAATCAAGCTGGGTTACAACTCCTTATAAATCATATGCCGATTTTACTCAACTTAACAGCATGTCGCAAGTTGATGTTAAATATAATTTTAATCAAAATACCGATGCCGAAGGAAATGTTATTGTAACTTGTAATATTGAAAATATTTCGGATGAAATTGCTTTTTTTATCGAACTTTCGGTAAAAGATAAACAAACTAATCAAACCATATTGCCTGTATTCTGGAGTGATAATTATTTATCGTTAATTCCGAGAGAAAAGAAAACTGTTTCGGCAAAATTACCTGCAAAATACGTTACAGGCAAAGAATTAAAATTTGAAATTAAAGGGTTGAATATAAAATAGAAAACATTAATTATGAATAGTAAAAGAAATTACGGAATTGTAGTATTAATATTAGTAACATTTTTTGTTATATCATTTTTAACAAATATACTGGGAACATTAAATCCGAGTGTTTCAAAAAGTTTTAACCTAAGTGAAACAATGGCAGGATTTTTACCTTTCTCATTTTTTATAGCCTATGGTGTTATGTCCATACCATCAGGATTTATGGTAGAACGTTTCGGCGAAAAAAGAATGATGCTTTTTGCTTTTGTTTTGGCATTGGTTGCATCAATACTGTTTGTAGGAGTTCCTACATTCGGAGTGTTTATGTTTTCACTGTTTACCATTGGAACAGGCATGGCAGTTTTGCAAGTGGTAATAAATCCGTTGTTGCGTGTTAGCGGTGGCGAAGAACATTATGCATTTACATCGGTATTGGCACAATTGGTTTTTGGTGCGGCATCGTTTGTAAGCCCTAGAGTTTACACATGGTTGGTAGTAGGTATGGATAAGCCGACTGCAGAACAAGGCGGAATTTTAACTTTGATGTCAAAAATAGTTCCTACTGATTTGCATTGGGTATCAATGTATTGGGTGTTTGCTCTTTTTAGTTTAATTATGGTTTTTGTAATTTTTGTTACACGATTTCCTAAAGTTGAATTAAACGAAGACGAAAAAGTAGGTTCAAAAGACAGTTATATACATCTGTTTAAAAATAAATTTGTAATTCTTTATTTCTTAGGAATATTTGCTTACGTAGGATTGGAGCAAGGTATATCTTATTGGATGACTAAATTTTTACAAGTGTATCATAATATTGATGCCAATACAATAGGTGCCGGAGCTGTCGGAAATTTTTGGGGATTAATGACAATAGGTGGAGTATTGGGATTGATTCTTCTTAAAATATTAGACAGTAAAATAGTATTACAACTGTTTACATCGTTGGCAATAGTAAGTTTAGCTATTGCTTTATTTGGTAGTGCTCATGTTTCTTTGTTATCATTTCAAATGAGCGGTTTCTTTTTGTCGGTAATGTATCCGGTAATATTATCGTTGGCACTAAATTCAGTAACGGAACATCACGGTTCATTTGCCGGAATTTTAATGACAGGTATTATGGGTGGAGCTGTTGTGCAACTATTGATAGGTGCTATCAGCGATTTTACATCGTTAAAAGTAGGAATGGCATTCAATTTTGTTTTGTTAGCGTATATTTTAAGTATAGGTTTTTGGGCAAAGCCGTTGATAAAAAATCAAACAATATCTCTTAAACGAGAAAAAGAAAATAAAGAATAAAACTTAAATAAAGTAAAACATTATAATCTGTTATGATTTTTCAGAACACTGACATAAATCAAACTTTAATCGGAGTATTTCTTGGCGGGAAATCGCTAATGGCAGGTAAGGTTAAGAACGGGAAACTTGAAAAAAAGGTTAACAAAATAATTAATAACCTTGCTTCGGAGGAAGAGATACTTAAAGAGGTAATAGATGTAATTCAACAAGTTTTTGATGAAGATGTTGAAGGTATTGGAGTTGGTGTTCCAAGTTTGGTAAATGTAAGTAAAGGAATAGTTTATAATGTGTCGAATATCCCTTCGTGGCAAGAGGTGCATTTAAAAGCAATTCTTGAAGACAGATTTAAAGTAAATGTATTGCTTAATAACGATGCAAACTGTTTTGTGGTAGGTGAAAAATATTTCGGTGAAGCAAAAAATTATTCCGATATAGTAGGTTTAATTCTCGGAGTAGGTTTTGGAACAGGTATTATTACCAATAATCAATTGTATTCCGGACATAATTGTGGAGCCGGTGAATTTGGCTCTATTCCTTATATGGAATACGATTATGAATACTATTGCAGCGAAAGATACTTTGTTAATAAATACGGAGAAACCTATTCGGAATTTTATAGACGAGCATTGCATAATGATAAAATTTCAATTGCAATTTTTGAACAATACGGTATAAACTTAGGGAATGCAATTAAAACTATTTTGTATGCAATTGATCCTGAAATTATTGTTATAGGAGGACGTTTGGCAGAGGTATATAAATATTTTGAAAAAGATATGTGGAGAGTAGTAAAAACGTTTCCTTATAAACAGAGTGTTTCTCGATTACAGATAAAAGTTAGTAATCAGGCTGATATTGCCATAATGGGGGCAGCAGCATTATATTTGGATGCTTATAAATAAATAATATTAATCTTTAAAATAAATTAAATAAATATTTTAATTAAGAAAAAACTATGAAGACTTGCAACAAACAACGCAAAAGTTATCATTTTTTTACGACATTAAGTTTGTTTATACTTCTTTTTGTTTCGGTTAACGGTGCTTTTGCTCAGAATTTTACAGTTTCCGGTAATATTACCGATAAAACCGGAGAATCAATGATAGGTGTTAATATTGTTATTAAAGGAACAGCAACAGGGACAGTTACCGATTATATGGGGAACTATACTTTGCAGGCAAATGCAAACGATACTCTATTGGTTTCTTATATAGGGTACGAAAATCAAATAATTCCCGTAAACGGGCGAACAAAAATTGATATAGTATTAAAGTCTGATTTAAAAAGTATCGATGAGGTAGTAGTTGTTGGTTATGGTGTTCAAAAGAAAAGTGATGTAACCGGTTCGGTAGCATCAATTAAGTCTGAGGATCTTGAAAAAATGAAAGCACCTACAATAGACCAAGCAATGCAGGGACGTGCAGCAGGTGTTGTTGTTACAACAAACTCAGGAACTCCGGGTGCCGATATGTCAATTCGTGTTCGCGGAACAGGAACAATTAACGATTCCGACCCGTTATATGTTGTTGACGGAATGCCTGTTGATAATATGAACTTTATAAATCCGTCGGATATTGAGTCGATGGAAATTCTTAAAGATGCAGCGTCGTGTGCTATTTATGGAGCTAGAGGTGCTAATGGTGTTATTATTATTACCACAAAACAAGGTAAAGAAGGACAGGGGCAAGTTAGTTTTGATGCCAGTTTCAGTTTAAGTCAACTATATAATAAAATTGACTTGGCAAATGGTTCGCAATATGCTATGTTACGTGCTGAAGCTCTTAGTAATGCAGGAAGTTCTGTTCCTCCCGAATTGGAAGATTATATGTCTTTTGGTACCGGAACCGATTGGCAAGATGAAATTACACGTAATGCTTTTACTCAAAATTATAATGTATCGTTTAGAGGCGGTAGCGAAAGATTATCTTATTTTTTAAGTGTAAATAATATTAATCAAGAAGGTATTGTTCTTAAAACAGATTATAAAAGAACAGCATTACGCTTAAATACCAGTTATAAAGCAAAAGAATGGTTAACCGTAGGTGAAAATATTACTATTGAAAGTCGTAAAACACACGAAGTTAGTGAAGGAAACGATTGGGATGCAGTATTTATTCGTGCGGTAAATTTTGAACCTACAACAGCTCCTCGTGACTCAAGCGGAAAATATAACGGTTCAAAATATACTTCAACAATAGCAAATCCTATTGCTCAAATTGATAATACAAATAATGAAGCAACAGGATTTAATATAATTGGTAATATTTATGCTGAATTTAATATTGTAAAAGGATTAAAATTTAAGTCTAATTATGGAGTAACTCACGGATATGACAGATACTGGGAGTTTCAACCTACTTACTTTGTTAAGACAGGAGATGAACGTGGTGTTAACAGTTTATATGAAAGTTATTCTGTCGGTGGTACGCAAAACTGGACTAATTATTTTACATATACTAATACTTTTGGTAGCAATCACTATTTGAATCTTTTATTAGGAAGTGAGATGTATCAAGAGAATTATAAATTTATGGGTGCTACAGGAGTCGACTTAGTATCAAATAATCCCGATTTGGCAACTTTTGATAATCTTAGAAATAATCAAGCAACTCCCGAAGGAAGTTACTATCAATCACGTCGTGCTTCGTATATGACAAGAGTAAGTTATTCATTTAAAGATAAATATCTTGCACAAATAAATTATCGTATCGATGGTTCTTCAAATTTTGCAAAAGCACACAGATACGGACATTTTCCATCATTTTCTCTTGGTTGGAAAATGTCAGAAGAGCAATTTTTAAAAGATATAGCATTTTTAAGCAATTTAAAACTTAGAGCAGGATGGGGTAAAGTAGGTAACGATAGAATTACTCCTTTTGCATTCTATTCTGTGTCACAAGGAGGAGCTGATTATGTTATAAATAATGAAAATGTAGGAGGAACTAGTTTCCCGCAATTGGTGAATAATGATATAAGATGGGAAAGCACGGTTACTACAAATATAGCAATTGATGCAGCTTTTTTTGCTGATAAAGTGTCTTTTACCATAGACTTTTATAACAAAAAAACATCGGATATGCTTATAAAGACAGAATTGCCGGGAGCAGTTGGTGCCGAAGAATATCCTTGGACAAATCAAGGAAGAATGGATAATAAAGGTTTTGAGGTAGAGCTAGGATATAAAGAGATGTTTGGTAATTGGAAATTCAGCGTATCAGGAAACTTTGCTTATAATAAAAATGAAGTTACCGATTTAGGTATAGCTGATTATATTGTTAGTGCTGATTTTCAAAATGTAAAAATGATTTCAAGAACAGAAGTTGGTCGTCCTGTTGCTTCATTTTACGGTTATCGTGCAATAGGACTATTTCAAAATCAAGCAGAAGTAGATGCTTATGTAAAACCGGATAGACAGCCTATTCAAAGATATGCAAAACCCGGTGATATAAAATATTTAGCCGATGATGACGGTAATTTGGTTATGGATTTTATTGGAAGTCCATTGCCCGATTTTACTTATGGTTTAAACTTTAAAGTAGATTATCGAGGATTTGATTTTACTATGTTCTTACAAGGTGTTTATGGTAACGAAGTATTTAATACTACCAAGTATTATACCAATAACCCCAGTGCCAGATATAATCTATCTGCTGATATGATTAAAAGATGTATGGTTGATGAAAGTGGTAATGTGGTAAATGGTGTTAATGATCCTAATCTAGCTAGATTAGATGTTACAGATCAACAAAATGGATATTTATCAGATCGTTTTGTGGAAGACGGTTCGTATTTAAGAGTTAAAAACTTGCAATTGGGATATACACTACCTGAAAACTTATTGTCAACATTAAAAATACAAAACCTTAGAATATTTATAGGTGTAACTAACCTGTTTACTTTTACAAAATATACCGGACTCGATCCTGAGGTGGGTATAGGTTTAGATGATAATACAGGAGAAAGAAATCCTTTGGATATAGGTATTGATAGAGTTAAATATCCTCAACCGCGAACTTATATGGCAGGTATATCTTTAACTTTTTAAAAAAAAAAAAAATAAAAAATTGA
>Ga0256846_1000057_pt1 | contig 46497 bp, 37 predicted proteins | sample TevniametaG_FD_189098 | JGI IMG/M metagenome (GOLD analysis project Ga0256846, IMG submission 189098) | Tube worm associated microbial communities from hydrothermal vent at the East Pacific Rise, Pacific Ocean - Tevnia | ecosystem: Host-associated > Annelida > Integument > Unclassified ...
ATAGATTTTATTGTTTTTTTTATCTATGCCTTGTCTTTTAGTATTTTTATCTTTGTAACAGATATATTTATTTCGTGGTTATTAAAACAAAGAAAAGTAAAGCAGAATATCAGATAACAGTCCTTTTATACAAATTATCGTTTTACAGTAGTATTATAGCAATAACCTGAGCCTTCAGGGTGCGGTTATTGTACTTGTGTATTCCTAATCGCACTCTAAAGCCTTAGGTTCTATTCCCGATATACTATTTGACTACTACCAAACGAGTAGTTAATAGAGTATGATTGAGACCGGAATAAACCAATGTATATACGCCGGAGTGCAAATTATCGACACTTAGGGCGATTTGTCCGTCAGAATTAATATTCAAATTATTCAAATTATAAATCAAAGTTCCGAGTGAATTATAGACTCTCAATTCTGCTTTTGATGAAATATACTTATTGGGGATAGTCAGCACAGCGAGTTCTCTTGCAGGATTCGGATAGATGCTGATTTCGCCTTTGTAGATAGTTTCTTGTATATCACCGGTTCCAAGTTCACAAATTGATTCTTCGCTTACTGCATCGACCACGCAGTTCAGGCGGAGTGAATCTTTGTTTTCAAAAGTTACTCCCCAGACTGTACGACCGGACATCGGGTCATTAAGAATAGCGCCCATTCTAAAAAAAGTTTCAGGAAAAACGTCTAAGAAATCCTGATATTTGACATTATCCCTAATATCCTCCATCATTTTGTCGCTATCAATCCATTCAACATTTTCAAAAGATGTTTCCGGATTGAACGGAAGATTAGAAAGCAAATCACCTAATTTGATTTGCATAGCAAATAAACCTAAAATAGTTTTGAATACGGCATAGGCTTTTGTTGAATCATCAACTTTTGACTTATATAAATATACCCAAGCAGTGGATTTGCCTTTCGACTCGTCAAAATCTATTGTCAAATTAAAACCAGGAATTTTACCTGTAATTGTTCCAACAATTAATAGCTCGGGTTTTTGAATATCTGTTTCTGCTAATGCTCTTGCTTTGGGTTCGCCTTCTTTTGCTGTTAGTTTTAACTGTGCTGAGCTTGAATACATCAAAGCAAGAGTAAATATTATGGTTAATATGTAAAATTTTCTCATTGAATTCCCTCTAATAAAAGTTGATTATTTCGTTATAATATATGAAAAACAAATGTTAAATTTGTTTTTCAATATAAATATACAAAAAAGAGTAACATTGAAAAAAATTATTTTAAAGAAACGAAGCTATGAGCAACAAAAAAATAGTGCCGGTTATAAGATTGATTATCAAAATGAGTTAAATCCTGCTCAATTTGCCGCTGTAATGCACAAAAAAGGTGCGGCTTTGGTGATTGCCGGTGCCGGTACAGGCAAAACACGCACTTTGATTTATCGTCTTGCTCGTTTGGTCGAGGACGGTGTGCCGCCCGAATCTATCGTTCTGCTGACATTCACTCGCAAATCATCAACAGAAATGTTGCGGCGTGCCGCTTTGATGCTTGACGGAAGGTGTGAGCGAGTATCCGGTGGCACTTTCCATTCTTTTGCCTTGTATATATTGCGCCGCTACGCAGATTTAGTCGGCTTTGATAATTCCTTTACTATGCTGGACTCGGCAGATGCAGAGGATACGGTAAATCTTTTGCGTACTCAATTAAAACTGAACAAAACAAAAAGAAGATTTCCGAAAAAGAATACCCTTGTGAAAATTTTTAATCTATCGGTAAATAAGCAGGAAGAAATTGAAGATATAGTTTCTTCGCACTTTCCATTTTTTACCGATGATGTAGATGAGATAAAGAAAATCTTTGAGCAGTATAAAAAATACAAACGTAAATATAATCTGATGGATTATGATGACCTCTTGCTCAATCTCCTGAATTTACTTAATGCACATAAAGATATTTGTTCTAAAATTAATAATACATATAAACATATTCTTGTTGATGAGTATCAGGATACAAATCGGTTACAACATTCAATAGTACGCTTGCTTGCAGGTGCAGAGCAAAATATTATGGCGGTCGGTGATGACGCACAGAGCATTTATTCTTTTCGAGGTGCAGAGTACAATAACATTATGTCATTTCCCAATGATTTTACAGATTGTAAAATATATAAAATTGAAGAAAACTATCGCAGCGTACAACCTATATTGAATATGACAAACAGGGTGATTGAAGCCGCAGAATTTAAATACGAAAAGGAACTTTACTCAAATAAGGAAAGCAATGATAAACCCAAAATAATTGCGGCTGACAACGAGCGCCAGCAATCCCTGTTTATTGTACAGCAGATATTGGAATTACGTGAGGAAAATATTGCACTTGATGATATTGCCGTATTGTTCCGTTCGGGCTATCATTCTTTTGATTTGGAGATAGAGCTGAACAAAGCAAATATCCCGTATATGAAATACGGAGGAATGAAGTTTATTGAAACTGCACATATTAAGGATATGATGGCATTTTTCAAAATATTATCTAATCCGAAGGACGTGATTAGTTGGCATAGGCTGTTATTGTTGCTCAAAGGTGTTGGACCAAGCACTGCTTCAAAGATGATAGATTTTATTTCGGGTTCTGAATTTACTCTGCATAATAAAATGGAATTAAACTATCAATTAAAAGGTAAAGACGCAATTGATTCATTGTTGGAGTTTATTAAAGATGTGAAAGAAACAAAATTATCTCTTGCTCGCAAAGCAGAGCTTATTGCTAATTATTATAAACCGCTATTAACAGCTAAGTATGATGATTGGCAAAAACGAATGAAAGATATTGAGACTTTTGTTACTATTACGGGAAGATATAAATCGAATAATGATTTGCTGAATGATATGGCATTGGAACCACCAACCGAGTCTGTTATTGATGTAGAAGCGGAGTCAAAGGAAGATGAGTATTTGACGCTATCGACAATACATTCCGCAAAGGGCTTGGAGTGGGGTGTAGTCTTTATTATCTGGGCATTGGACGGTAGATTTCCTTCTGCAAAAGCAATTGATACTCTTGCGGCGGTCGAAGAAGAGCGGCGTTTGTTCTATGTGGCCTCTACGCGTGCAAAAGAACAACTCTATATCTCCTATCCGATAAATATATATGATAGGGAGTCTGGTTTGGTACTATCCAAGCAGTCGCGTTTTTTGGATAGTATTGATGATAGTTTAGCCGACTATTATGCTTTGCAAGAGTTGGAAACCTCGGAAAATTAGGAAAAATTTAAATAGCATTGCTTAATTCTAAAATTTTATTTTGATAAATCAATCTATTGTGTTATTTTTGTAGTCCTTTAAATTTAATTTTCGGGGTAAATATGGCTAAGAAAGACGCAAGAATAATTGTTACGTTGGAATGTACAGAAGCAAGAAAAGAAGGAAAACCTGCTTCTCGCTATTCAACTACAAAAAATAAGACAAACACAAACGAAAGATTGGCGTTGAAGAAATACAACCCATTCCTTCGGAGGCATACAGTTCACAAGGAAGTTAAATAATTTTTCTTGGTTTTCTTTCCCCTCGGTTGTCAAATATAACGAGGGGTTTTTTTATTGTCTGTTAGTTAATTATGAGCGATAGAGAAACAATATTGCAATGGTGTGAGCGGCAAGATAAAACTGTTGCTTATTTAACTATGCCCGAATCTATATTTAATCTTTTAGATGTAAATCTGGCAAATGAAGTAGCAACATATTTCAATAATAATATTTTGCTAAAACTCCCTGAACGTGAAATTCGTTTCTTTGAATGGTTAAAAGAAAACGATGAAGAGGTCTGGAATGACCTTTGGGTGCAAGCAGATGAGGAGCATTATGTCGTAGGAATATCATTCCTGCCATTACTGATTGACAAATTAACAGGTTTTCCTATTTGCGACTTGATGGAAACCGATAATTATTATTTCACAAAAGAGCATATAGTAGATAAGGAAGCAAAACTCTTCCTCGAATCCATTCACCAAAGATTTAAAGCAAAAAAACAACTTTCCCTGCAACAAGCCTTAATGCTTCAAATATCCGTACAACCGACAGATGTTTGGCATTTTGCATATCATTTTAAAACCAACTTAAATGCAACAAAAGCCGCAATAGCGGAACTTGTTGCTGATAAAATGTTGATACATATCACAAATGCCGAACATTTGGTTGCATTTATTAAGTTTTAATGTTGTGCAGTCTTAACCTTATATTTTTATTATTTTATTAAATTTTTTTTTGTGTTTTATTAGTTAAAATTAAGATTTTTTAATAAAATAGTTGTTAATTAATTCATTTTGAATTAAATTATCAAACTTAAATTTGAAAAATCCAAGATTAAGTGTTTTTTCCTTAATAGTGGGGGTTTTTTTTTGGAAAGAATTTTAAGTAATTAATAAACATAAATTTTAAGTATAATTAATCAGGTTACGGATTATGCAAAGATTAACATACCTTATACTTTCTCTATTAGTAGTGATTTCATTAACCGGTGCAATGAATGCACAAAATCAGTCGGATAATGATTTAGCCGCAGGAGACAATCAGTTCTATCTAATGGGTGCTGTCCTCGAAACAGCCACTCCGACTACTACCCAACAAGATGAAGGCATTCTTGGCGATAAGTCAAAAATCAGAATTATCAATTTGGGACCTGTTGTAAACTGGGAAGGGTTGGACTATGCTCCGACAATTTCCGCCGATGGTAAAACATTGTATTATGTTTCCAATCGCTCGGGAAGTAAATTAACTGAAAACGATGACCCGTCCCACGATTTCTGGGCGGCAAAAAAGAATAATCGTTTAGATACTGTTTTCTTTACACCTTTTAATATTGATACTTCAATTGTACTCGGCAACTTCGGTGTTAATACTCCGAGAAACGAGGGTGCGGCATCAATAGCGGCTGACAGACAGTCATTATATTTTACTGCCTGCAATCGTGAGGACGGATTAGGTGATTGCGATATTTATAAAGCAATTATTGAAGGTGATAAATGGGGACGTCCCGTAAACTTAGGACCAAATGTGAACTCGAAATATTTCGATTCGCAACCTACTATTGCTCCTGACCAAAGTAGAGTATATTTTATTTCGACCCGACCGGGTCCGAATAGCGACGGTAAACCGAAATTAGAAAATTTTGATATTTGGTATTCCGATTGGGATTTTGAAGAGGAAGAATGGCTTCCGGCTAAAAATCTGGAAGAACTAAATACTCCTTCGGAGGAAGCTTCACCTTTTATTGCCGCTGATAATGTTACTATGTTCTTTGCTTCGGATGGACATACTCCGAATATCGGTGGTCTGGATTTCTACGTTACTCGTAATGTTGGCGAAGAAGGCGAAATGAAATGGACAAAACCCGAGAACTTAGGCGAACCAATCAACACCGTAGATAACGAGCAATTTATTTCATTGCCGGCATCCGGTGATGTTTTGTACTTCTCATCAACAAGAACCGATTTGCCGGCTTATCAGGGTGACCTGGATATCTTTATGGCATTTGTCCCTACATTTTTCAGAGCTGTCAATGTGGTGGTAAAAGTTGTGGACGAATGCTCCGGTATAAATATTCCGGCGGCTATATCAATTAAAAATCCTGTTACGGGAAGAGTATTTACCGATAGTTTGACATTGAGCAGGACTTCTATTGAAATGATTGTATCCAATACAGATTACGGCAATATTTCCGATTCGCTTAAATTTGTTGATTTGCAAGTCACAGCAGTCAATCCTAAATATGGGACTACTTCTGTTGTTCAAAGGGTAAAGAAACCCAAAGTTACAAAAGATATTAACGAAACAAAAGAATATGCCGATGTCATCAACATTACGCTTACTCTCGGTCAGCGTCCGGTATTGGGTAAAATCATTGAAGAAGCCGCCTATGTAACTGCACATAAAGCGGAAGACCCGAGCCTTGCCGGATTTAACGGCTTGGTAATGGAGCAATTCCAGACTTGGGAACTTTATCCATTACTTAACTATGTATTTTTCGACCTCGGTTCGTCAGATATTCCGAATAGATATAATTTATTTAGAAACAGTTCGCAGATTGTAAACTTTACCGATACTACTATTGCCGGTGGTACAATGGACAAGTATTATCACTTGCTCAATATTTACGGCTATAGAATGAACAGGTTCCCGAATGCGAAGATTCAAATTGTCGGTTGCAATGACGGAAAAAAGAAAGAAGAAAAGCGTGCAGGTCTCTCGAAGGAAAGAGCGGTCAATGTTTATAATTATCTCAAAGATATTTGGAATATTGATGAGAGTCGTATGAAAATTGTCGTTAGGAATAAACCACAGGTTATTTCAAATCTAAGGGATTCACTCGGTATTGTCGAAAATCGCCGTGTCGAAATTATCTCAAAAGAATGGGAGATTATGAAACCGGTATTTGATAAAGACCCCAAGACATTCCCGCAACCGGAAACAATGAAATTCACAATGAAGAATGGTATCGAGAATGCTTTGGTTTCTAAGAGAAGAATTGAAATTAAATATGGCGATAATCCTTGGAAAACTTTGACCGATATCGGTATTACCGATGCTGAAACTGAGTGGGACTGGATGAATAATGATGATGAATATCCGAAAGAAGAATTGCCGTATCAAGCTAAGTTGATTCTTACTACTACATCAGGCAGGGAATGCGAATCCGACCCGATTACTATTCCTGTGATGCAGGTTACTACGACTAAGAAAAGAGTCCAAAGAATAAAAGATACTACAATTGAACGTTATTCTCTTATTCTTTTCCCGTTCGACCGTTCCGATGCAGGACCGCTCAACGAGAGAATTATGAAGGATTATGTTTACGACCGCTGTCAGCCCAATTCTTTGATTGAAGTTATTGGTCATACAGACGTTGTCGGTCTTTACGAACATAATCAGAGATTGTCTGTGAAGCGTTCAAATACTGTACATAAAGGTATTATGAAGAAGACAAAAGGAAAGTTTGCCAAATTGGTTAAACACGGCGTAGGCGAAGATGAGCCTCTCTATGACAACTCATTACCCGAAGGCAGATTTTATAATAGAACTGTTCAGGTGATTATTAGAACTCCTATTGAACCCTAAAAACAGTTCGAATATGGTAGTTAATAAAGGCGGCAATTTTTTTAATTGTCGTCTTTTTTTATTAAATTTAGTTTCTACAATAAGGAGATTCAAATGAAAGCAAAAAAAGTTTATTTCAGTATTATTCCGATACTGTTATTGGTGTTCTTATTAGGCTCTTGTCAGAAGCCTTTACAACCAGAGGGTGAAATTAAAAATGATTTCAATGTAAAGAAATTTATAAGTGATAAATTATTATCAACCAACAAGATTGATTTTATTGGGACAATGAGCGCTTCTTCACATTTTTGGGGACCAAAATCCGCTAATAGTGATGTTTTGCATTATCTCTATAAATGTAGAATTAATCAAGCTGTAAATTCACCGAATACTTTCGTAAATGTCGCTGCTGTAAAAGTTGCTGATTATGATATTGCAACACCGGATTCGCTTGGCATATATTACGCATCATCAGTGCCTACCGGTAACGTAAAGAGATTTGGAAAGAATACTCGTTGGAAAATCGGGGCTAATTCAACATATAATATCCCTGCTTTCGATACAACTATGTATGTACCTAAGGAATTAATTGTTCAAAATTATTCTGTCAAAAGGTATATTAGTCGTTCTACTGACTTTACCATTAACTGGAATCAAGATGCTAATAACAATAGGGATATGTATATTGTTCTGACTGAAGATACTGACAATGTAGGTCAAAATATTTTCTTCTGGTCAAATGAAATCCCTGATAACGGCTCATTTACAATAAGTAAAACCGTGTTTAGTAATATGTCTGTTGGTGCAAGTTTCAAATTAGTTTTGATTCGTGGCAATGGTATGATTGTGGAAAAGAATGGTAAAAATTTCCTTTTATTAGGTTATAGTTATATTTCACAATCCTTTGTTTTAAACCAATAGTGGTTTAGAGCATTAATAGTCGATTATTTAATAAAGGCGGCAATTTTTTTAATTGTCGTCTTTTTTTTATTTTGAATTATGGATAAACAATCTATTGGAATAATCGGATACGGAAAACTCGGCAGGACGCTTGCCGGTAAATTGCTTAATAGCAAGCGGCTGAAATGGGTTTGCTCTGCCGGCGCTTGCGACAAAGTGCCTCAGGCAGGCAAGTGCTACAAATCAATAAGTGATATAAGCGAGCTTGCCGATATTATCTTTATTACAAAAGCGGATAAATATATTGAAGAAACAGCAGAAGAATTAGCGGAAATATTTGCTAATAATCTCAACGGCAGAATTATTATACATTGTTCCGGTTTGCTTCCGAAGGATATTTTGCAATCCTGCGAAAAGAACGGGGCAATTACAGCAAGGGCGCATCCCTATCAAACATTTTTCGAGCCATTAGATTGTGTGTTGCATAATGTATTCTGGACAATAGATGCAGGCGAGCATTTTAAAGTTGTCAATAGTATTATTAAAGAGTTAGGCGGGACTTCCGTCAATACGTCAAAGAAAGATGATTTTAATGCCGTACTATATCACGCATCAGCTGTGGTAGCATCGAACTATATGAATACGATTATTGCTTTGGCGGCGGAAACTGCAAAAATATCCGGTATTGAGCCGAGCGATTTTTTGCCAAGAATAATGGACACAACCTTAGCAAATATAATTAATGCAATTGGCAAGGATAATGAGTTCCCTTTGACGGGTCCAATTGCAAGGGGTGATATAATTACTATCGAAAAGCATATTGCCGGGTTAAAACCGCATTCGTCGCTTCTGCGTGAGTATTGCCGAATCGGATTATCGACTGTGGAACTTGCTTACGGACACAATTATATAAGTGAAATAGAATATAAGACAATGAAAAATTTATTGCAATCAAATATTGATTAGTTTAATTGTCGGAAATTATTTAAGTTACAGATTGTACTTACATTACACATTCATAAACATTTTGAGGAGTTTTCAATGAGGGTTATTGGTTTACTTTTAATTGTAGTTTTATTTATTGGGATTTCTGCCTGTGGTGAGAAATCACAAGAAGTAAAGGATATAGAGAATGCTATCGATATGGTGAAAAATGCGCCGAATATAGTTAAAAAAGTTGAATCGGCACAGGAAAAAGCTAAGAAAGTATGGGAAGAAAGAAAAGCAAAAGGCGATACACTGCCATATGGTTTCCGTGAATTACAAAAGTACTTGCCTGATAACTTGCCGGGCTATACTGCAAAAGAACCACGTGGCGAGACTATGAATATGATGGGTTTTTCTTATTCGGAAGCATCACGGCAGTATATTAAAAAATCCGAAGACGGCAGCAAGCAGGCTATTTCGATTAAAATATTAGATTATAATTCAACCGCTTCTTTGTTTACTGCGGCGGCGTCATGGTGGGCAACAGGTTATTCATTTGAAAATGAAGACGGTTATGCCAAGAGTTTTGACCCGGGGATTGAGAATTGCTATGGTTATGAGGAATATCATGCAAAGAGAAAGAATGCTGAAATTACACTTGCAATTGCATATAGATTTATTTTGACAATTAATGCCTCTAATCAGTCCGATACTGAGGGTCTGAAAAACATTGTCAAACAAATTGCTCTCGAGAAACTCGCCAAATTATAATTCTATAATCTTTTTTTAAAAAAAAGGACATTTCGCAAAGTGTCCTTTTTTTTTGTATTGAATAAGGAATTGTCAATTACTAACAATTGCAAATTTGGCTATACCTTTTGAATCGCCTGTGAGCGAGGTACCCATAATCAAAAATATACCTGTAGGTGCATAATTGCCATAAGTGTCGCGACCGTCCCATATTATTTTTTGACTTGTAGTCTGTAAGTCTCTGATTAATTTTCCGTCAATTGTAGTAATTCTCAAATCTGTATTTTCCGCAAGTCCTTCGATAGTTAGATTACCGTCTCGTTCGGGATTATAGGGTTGTGGATAGCATTTGATATTATATGAAGCAAGGGGTTGTATAGCAAAGCTTTGGGCTTCGGATAGTCCTTTACGTGTGCCGAACCATATTTTACCGCTCTTGTAGTCGGTTGCTAATGCCGCAACTTCATTAGTAATAAGTGGCGAATTTTCAGTTGTAAAATGAGCCAATTCGGTGCCGCCGTCCGGGTCAATTACATAGACGCCGTCATTTGTGGCAATCCATTTATTATTAAGGGCATCAATCATAATATCATTAATAGGAAGCGAAGCAAGCACTCTGATTGATGTAGGTTTTATAATTGGATTTGCTTTGCGAAGTACTGCGGCAGGTGCAAGAATATAAGCTAATCCTCCGGGAGTGCCAATCCAGACAACTCCGGATTTATCCGTAACAAGACAATTAATAGTATTTGAAGGAAGTTGGGAATTGGATTTATAAAAATAGCCCTGCTTGTCGTCATCGGGATTATGAAAATCGTTACCTTCATTAAAATAGACTAAGCCGCCGTCATTAATAGCACCTACCCATTTGGTACCGGAATAATCCACTGTCAGATGAATAAACTCGCGTGTAGTGCGTGTAACAGAGCATTGAAATTCACCGGTTGCATTTTGTCCCATTAGCAGATTGCCACGAAAATTCGGTGCAAAATTGATAATCCAAGTACTTGATTTACGGGGGTCGAAAGCAGATGAACCTGTAACTACATAATCGGGATTATCACTGAGACCTGTCATACAACTATTCGAGGCGCCGGTAATTTTGTAATTAAAATTATCTCCGTCAGGAGTCAATGTCAGATAGCCATTCCCCCAACTTGATAAAATTATTCTGCCGTCAGGGAAACAGGTAACTCTGCCATAAGCATTAGTCTGCATTGCCGGTATATCTCTGAATATAAAATTTCTCCATTTATTATTACGCATCATCATAAATCCTTTGCCACTGCTGTAATCGGAAGCACACCATAAATTGCCGTCAATATCCACATCTAAGTCCGTGAATAGATTAGTAATAGGTGATTCCGGTTTTATTTGTACCGGCGATTCGGATTTGATAACAAATCCTGCATCTTGTAATAGCATAATCATTTTGTTTGTCAGCGGATTGACAAATGAACTGTTGATTTTTGCCGTGTCTTTAATTTCATTTATCGAATATAGTACTTTGCCGTCAATATCAAATACACCAAACAGAGTTGTGTAAACCAATTTACCCGAATACTCGGAAAGTGCTTGGATTCTGTTCCAAGTAATTGTAGTTTTGAGTGTAACAAAGGCAGTATCAACGAATTTTGCAATTGATGTGTCCGTAAAACAATAAATAGCATTATTGTAGCTGAAAATACCTTTGACTTTCTTTTCGAGAATACCCTGACGTCTCGTGTAGTTTTTCCAGTTTTTCGGATTTATAATTGATTCGGATAAGTTTACGACAGCAACTCCTTCGTCTGTTGCCGCCCATAATTTATTATCGGCAATGAGCAATTGATTAATTGCCGTCAATGGTTGGAACGAACCGAGGCGTGCAGGTGTTTGCAGAAAAACTTGATTGTTAATATCAAAAGTAGTCAATCCAAACGCACCGCCAATATATGCAGTATCATTATTGAATAGAATATCATTAATTTTCTTATCGGGATAATTGGTTGATTTTATATCTGTAATATGCGTCCATTCATAATCTTCCGAAACAATTTCAATCACACCGTCAAATGTACCGAGATAGATTTGTTTTTTGTTGCGATTTGCCGCAATACAGGATACATCAAGCGATAGCAGTGCATCAATATTCCGAAACTCTGCAAACTTTTTATTTGTAGGGTTATAGTTATATACGCCACCATTTGTAGTAATCCAAATTCTACCTTTGGAGTCCACAGCACCATCAATGGAATTTAGTAGAGACGAGTGTGTTTGCCAGTTTTCAAGTTGAATAGGAGCCTGTGCAAAGGCTGTATTTAGTATTATGACGAATGCCAATAAGGAATGAAAGAGATAGCTAAAATTATACTTTTTCATTGACTACACTTACAAAAAATTATTAAAAAAAGTAAAAAAACTTATATCGATTCTCCTTGCAAACGTAATGAATTATTTAATATTATTCAGTAGTGAAGACATTTCGATAGCAGACATTGCGGCTTCAAATCCCTTATTACCGCTTTTACTACCGGCTCGTTCAATTGCTTGTTCGATGGTATCGGTTGTCAGCACACCGAGAATAACGGGAATATCCGTATCAAGTGTAATTTTGGCAATACCTTTTGTTACTTCGGAGGCTATGTAGTCGAAATGGGGTGTGGCGCCACGTATGACAGCACCCAAAGCAATAATGGAATCGTATTTTCCGGTGCTTGCCATTTTCTGAGCAACAAGGGGTATTTCAAAAGCACCGGGACAATAAGCAACAGAAATATGTTCATCGTCTCCACCGTGCCTTTTCAGTGCATCTAATGCTCCGTCCAATAGTTTGTTCACAATGAATTGATTCCAACGTGATACGACAATTCCGAATTTTTTTCCTTTGGCTTCGAGCATTCCTTCAATTATATTAGGCATTTTTACCCCGATTATTTGTTATTAATCTTTTCAAAATATTAACTTAATAATAAGTAACGAATGTTCAAAGTAAAAATTATTTTAGAATGTTTCCTGTCTCGTAACTCCAAAAGAGTAAATCAAGTTCATCAATAGGAATTTTAATGTTTTCTGCAAATTCAAGGAATGCTTTTTCTACTTGTAGATAGTCTTTTTTAGTAGATACTTTAGGTATTTTGTCATAAATATTGCAAAGTACAAGATGTTTCAATATATGCCTATCAAGAATAGCCAAATTCCTTTCGCCGATATTTCGCAAGAAATGAGATGCTTCCTTCATACCAATTCCATTAATGTTTGAAGCAAGCCAATCGCGTTTTTCTCTTGCTTCAATATTTGACATTAGTACTTCCTCTAACTTCGGATATTGTTTTCTGGCGGCGAGTAATCTATTCGCTTTTGTATTATGAAATCTTATGTAATTTTTATTTCTTCTCAGTAATCCCGCCGGATTGAATGGCTTTTCGTAAAAGTGTCTCTTTTCCAATTCCTTCTGTACAATGAAAGCATTAGTTGCTTTGGATTGTGGTGTACAGATGCAATAGCATAGTTCATAGAAGTATTGTTCCTGTGGTACAGCCGCAAATTCCGCAAGCCGGCGGCGGAATTGCGGTTTCATTTGCATATATTTCTTTTGTATGTAGTCAGGTATCGTGTGCATAAATACATAATAGAAAATCCCCGGAAAGCCGGGGATTAGTTATAAATTTACTAAGGAAATCAGATAAGTTCGGTTTCACTCAGGCACTTTTTAATACGTTCGAAACTTCTCTCAATGTCATTATCAAGACCAATTGAAAGACGGACTAAACCGGGCGACATTCCCATTTCTTTCTGCTCATCTTCCGGTATTTCCGAAGAAGTACTATGCCCGGGCGAGCTGAATAGTGTTTTATAAAAACCGAGACTTACGGCAAAATAGCCTACAAGTTCTTCCTGCATTTTCATCATTACCTCGTTTGCTTTTTCTTCCGTGCCTGCATCGAAAGCCAAAATACCGCTATATCCGTATTCGAGATTAAACATTTCATTGGCTAAGTTATACTGTGGGTGCGATTTCAATCCTGGATAGAACACGTTAAGTCCAAGTGCTTCCAATTTTTCTGCAATATACATTGCATTCTTGCTGTGCTGTTTCATTCTAATATGGAGTGTCCTTATGTTTTTAAGTATGCTTGCAGCGCGAATACTATCCAAAACAGGTCCTAACAACATTGCGGCACCGGAATGAACATCTCTTAGGCTGAGAACAAAATCGCGTGATGCACAAATGACGCCTGCCACGCAGTCACTCGAACCATTGATATACTTTGTTAAACTGTGAATTACAACATCGGCGCCATATTTTGCAGGTGAGACAACCATAGGGCTGAAAGTATTATCAACGATTAACTGCAAATTGTGTTCATCACATATTTTGCGAATTTCTTTTAGGTCTGCAATTTCCAAGAGTGGGTTGCTTACACTTTCGCAATAAATGGCTTTTGTTTTATCGGTGATTTTACTCTTTATTGCTTCGATGTCCACGATATTAACAAAATGTGTTTTGATACCGAATTTAGGAAGAAAATTTTTGAAGAAAGCATAAGTGCCGCCGTAAACAGTACGACTGGAAACAATTTCATCACCTGCTTTGCATATTTGCATAATAGTTGATGTAATTGCCGCCATACCCGATGCAGTAACCTGTGCATATTCCTTGTCTTCCATCAGGGCAATAGCACTACCGAGATAGTGATTTGTCGGATTCATGTGGCGTGAATACAGGAAACAACCTTCGACTTCGCGTTCGAATAGTTCTTCCATTTTATCAACGGATAAAAATGTAAATGTCGAAGTATCTTCGATTGACGGATTGACACCGCCGAACTCTCCGAATGCTAGCATATCTTGTATTCTTGATGCCGGATCTTGACTCATTGTAACTCCTTGTTATTTCTTATTATTTGGTTTGTTATTGGTTTTCGTATTATCTTCGGACTCTTCGACTTCGGGTTTAACTATATAGCCGTCTTCCATTAGTTTTTTATTTAAATCGGTAAAGACCTTTTGCCCGAATAAATTTGCCTCTTTCATCACTTCTTGATTCATATCTTTCAGCGATAATGACCATTTGTTCCCAACCGGACTATCGAAAAATTTAATCAGTTCTTTGATTTCCTGATGCGAAAACCGCTTGTCATAGATATAAACAACGGCTTTAATAAACGGCATAATATCTGTATTGACAGCCATTTTGTCCCAGTAATCTTTCGGTGTTTCCGAAATGAACTTCTTATAGTTTTGAATGACGTCATCAATGATGATATATGCAAAGTCGGCAGTACCGGAGGTTTTGAGTAGGTAGATTATGTCTTTTTCTTTTTCGGGCGAGATTGTATCTTGTTGCTTTGTGTTCTGTGCAAAGGACGAATAAAGCACTCCGAAAAAGACAATGATTAATAGTATTCTTTTCATTTTAAATATCTAAACAATAATTTAACAAATTGTAAAACATATAGATTTCTAAAATACTAATTTATACTATTATAAATAAATCTAAATTGAAAAAAGTCTGTCTTATTGCTATCTTGTGAGATTGTGCTTTTTTATTTGTTTTTCAGTTTGTAAATTTTGTTGTCGGTAAGTCCTATACGTTTCAAGAAATGAATAAATGAAACAGAGAGAACACCGAAGCCGTATTTCATAGAACGGGAAAAATTAATGCTTGATGCTTCCTTGAAATATTTTGTGGGACAAGTGATTTCCGCAATTTCAAATCCTGCCATAAATATTTGTGAAATCATCTGATTGTCGAACACAAAATCATCGCTGTTTGCTTCATAATCAATTGTTTCCAGCACTTCGCGTGAGAATGCCCGAAAACCGGTATGATACTCCGAAAGTTTTTGACCGATTAACATATTTTGGAATAATGTCAGGAAACGATTGGCTATGTATTTGTATTTGGGCATACCACCCGTAATTGCACCCTTGCCCAGAATTCGTGAACCGAAAACAACCGGATATACATTATTGGCAATGATATATGCCATTGAGTGTATTAGATTAGGTGTATATTGATAATCAGGGTGAAGCATTACGACAATATCCGCACCAAGTTCCAATGCTTTATTATAGCAAGATTTTTGATTGCCGCCATACCCGCGATTTTCCTTGTGAAGTACGATGTGTTCAATCCCAAGTCGTTTAGCCTCTGCAATTGTTCTATCCGGGCTTGCGTCGTCCACAAGTACAACGTCATCAACAATGTCAAATGGGATTTCATTATAAGTAATTTCCAATGTCTTTGCCGCATTGTAGGCAGGCAATACGATTATTAATCTTTTTCCGTTAACCATAATTTATAAGTGTGTTTTATTCCCTTAATTACCAGCAATTCATCGTGAATAATTTCCAATGACTGTTGCAGGTAGGGCAAAATTAAGAAAGAAGAACCACCCGTCAAAAATATATTTATTTTTTTATTTGCGAATGTATCTTGTCTAATTTGTTTGACGATTGAACTTACGGCACCTGCAATACCATAATAAATACCCGAAGACATAGCGGAATGTGTATCCCTGCCAAGTAATTTCTTAGGTGGTGATATTGATATTTCTGTCAATCCTTTCGTTCGGTTTTGCAGAGCATATTCTTGTAAATGATAACCGGGCATTATTGTTCCGCCGAGTACATTGCGGTTTTCGTCGAGTGCATTAATTGTTATTGCAGTACCGCAATCAATTGTAATAAGTGGTGGCATATGTTGCGATAATGCGCCTGTCAAGCCAAATAATCTATCCGCACCAATACCGATTATTCCATTATAATCAATTAATTCCAAATTCTTTAATAGTTCCATTGCATTAATTAATTTGATATGCTTTTGTTTGCGCAATTCCGTCAATGGCATTTTATTAACTGAGGAATAGACAATTGTTGCATCGGCAAATATATCGGATTGAATGAGTGTAAGAAAAGTCGATGGGGAATAATCCGTGCGTGCAAATTTTCCGCTTGGGAGTAAAAACTTCGCATTACTGTTCCCAAAGTCAGCAAAAAAAATATTTTTTTTATTCTTCATAATTAGATTTTCCCTAAATCATAAACAATAGAATCACCATTATTTATTATTAATGTTTCTCTTGTGATTTTATTTTGAACAAGCAATCTGCAATCGTCCTGAATTCCAATTGCCTCCCATTTGCCGGACTTAGCTTTAATCGAAATTTCTTTCCCGATAATATCCAGTTGTTTCTTCCATTCTTGTAAAATTTCAGTTGGAGTAATTTTCTCAAAATATTGAATGTTCTCAATTAATGATTGGCATACTTCCTCTATGTTGGCATCAATTTCGAGCATTTTTAGCGAAACGGCATTGAATGCGATTGTCGGATTGAATTTAGTCTGATTAATATTGATACCAATCCCGATAATGGTATCAACGCATTTGTCGGCAATAAAACTATGTTCAATTAAAATGCCGCTGATTTTTCTGTATTTTCTTTGCTCTTTTGCGTAAATATCATTGGGGTATTTAAGTATAAATTCCGTATTAGTGGATAAATCTTTTAAAGTATTTAATGTAGCAAGAGCGCCAATTGCTTGATAAACAGCGGCATCTTTGTATTTGAGAGGTTTGGAGTGTCGTTTCCCATAGGAGAAATAAAGATTTTCGCCCATCTTTCCTTCCCAGATTTTGTTGTTTCTGCCGCGTCCGAATGATTGGAAATCGGCTGTAATGACAATCTCGGCATAATCGTTTAAATGCTCTTTGGCATAATCATTTGTGGAAGATATTTCGAAATAATGAAATCTTTTCATATATTATAGTCTTGGTTTTGCAAAAAACGAAATTTTTATTCTTATAAGTATGCAAACTAATACGAATAAAGGAATTTAAAAAGTTTTTGAGTGTGTAATTTTGCTTTGTTTAAGGCAATATGGAACAAATACTATTAGACTATTTTATAATATTTTTGATTCTGCGATTTTGTAGAAAAAAATATATTAAAATATGCAACCAAATTGGGATTAATGGAACTATTAATTTATAAGAGATCTATAATACAATTTAATTTTATGTAAAACTAAATGTTTTTTAACAATTGAAGGAGTTTTTATGAAAAACACATCTACAAAATCCGCAAATAAAATGTTGCTGCGGATAGCTATTGCTTTCGTTATGCTGTTTTCGTTGTTTATAACGACCGAAACAGCAAAATCGGACATTAACCCTTATTGTAACCCGTATAACCGATATCTTTATAACGGATACATTAGAGGTGTTCACTTTTATAATACAGACGGAACAAAAGATTGGGCTAATTCTTCCGGTTATAGCTTTTATTCTTATGTAGTTGATTATACAAATGCCGATTTTAAAGATATTCTATGGTCTAATGGTGACGTTGTCAATTTGACCATTTATGTATATGCCGGTTCTTATTCTTCCGTAAATATTTGGGTTGATTGGAATAATGACGGCGATTTTTCGGATAGAGGTGAGTTAGTATTTCAACCAAGACATTCCTATAGAAGTGGGAATTATAGTTATTCCGGAAAATTTACTATACCTCCAACTGCTGCACCAGGGAAACATAGAATGAGAGTAAATGGTGGATATTATTTCTATGTTGAATATTATAATCGTACAAGTAATGGGTGTCGCGCATTAAATTACAACGAATACGAAGATTATACATTAGTTCTTGCACCCAAGAATGATGCAGGTATTACGAGTATTAATGCTCCGGCAGCAAATTTTAATTCTGACGACCCACAGGACGTAGAAGTTACAATTAAAAATTTCAGCAAGTTAGAACTGCACGAAGCAGATATTTATTGGTCTGTTAATGGTGTACAGCAGGGAATGTATCATTGGACAGGTTCTCTTGCCAAAGATGCTACCGATAGAGTAACAATAGCTACTGGACAGACTTTTACTCCTCAAGATCCTTGGGACCCGTTTGTGTTTGAATCTTGGACTGATGGTGGTTCCTTGATTGGTGAAGACGCTGCGGCAAATGCCAGCAATGACGGTAATCCAAATAATGATAGAGTAAAAGCTAATATTACTTGCGTATTGAACGATGCAGGATTTGTCAGTGCAGACCCGATGTTGCCCTTAGATTATGGTGAAAATGATGTAGTTCTTAGAATTAAAAACTATGCTCCGAAGCCGCTATCAAGAGTAACAATCAATTATAGCATTGATGGTATTGCTCAAATGCCCTATACTGCTACATTTAATCCTCCGCTGAACAAAGGCGAAACAGCAGATGTTCTTTGTGGTACTTATTTCTTTGGTGCTGGTAACCGTGCCTATGTCATTGAAGGTGAAACATCGAATCCGAATGGCGTAGAAGACCAAGTTCCTGCAAATGACGCAGGACGCTCGGAAGTTTATAAAGCACTTCAGGGTGGTACATATACGGTTGGACCAAGAGAGTCGGATTATGAGAATTTAGAAGATGTAATGCGATTTATCAATTATTGGGGATTAGCCGGTCCTGTTACTTTCTTAATTAGAGAAGGTTCATACTATTCCAGTTTTGTATTAAAACCTAAGAGTGGCAGACAGTTCCCGATGACATTCGAGTCAATTACACGCAGACCTCTTGATGTAACAATTTACAATGACGGTAGTGAAAATGATTTTGTCTTCCAGTTTGATGGCTATGATAATATCATTTTCAAAAACTTATCATTTGAGGCACCAGGCGTATTTTTTGACTTTTTAAATGGTAATAACAATATATCCTTTGATAAGTGTGTATTTAATGCCGCTGGTGGTCCCAAAATGCTGGGTATGACAACTGGTGGTGATATATTCTTTATTGAAGGTGCTGTATCCGGTTTAAACATTAGTAATTCAACATTCAATAATGGTTTGTCATCAATCCATGCACCTGATTTAGAAAATCTGAATTCATTGTCAAACTGGGATATTCATGATAATGAATTTAACAGTCCTAGTTATGGATTTATTGATTTAGCACATAATCCTGCAAGTTACCTTTCTTTTATGAATAATGTATTTAATGGAAATAGAAATCCTTTCGGAATTCTCGCTTTTGCCGCAATGAATATGATGGTTACTAATAACAGATTTAACGGTATTAGCTCTCACAGAGGTGGACTAGGTGCCGCTATTTTAATGGGTGATATAAGTTTAGGTGCGAGGAAAACAAGTAGCGTTTATACCGGAATAAATGAAATTAAAGGAAATACCATTACCGTTGCAAATGCTCATGGTATTGAGATTGCTTCCGGTAATAATTTCTTGGTGGAAGATAACATTATTAGTGGTAGTGCTTCTAATTACACAGTTGACCAAAAGTATGCCGGTATCTTGGATGTTTCAAGTGTCGGTTCTGTCATTCACAGAAATACAGTCAGCGTTAATGATATGGATGGTATTTATTCATTTAAATCAAATGGAACCAATATATCTTATAATAAAGTTACTGCTTCTGCAATGACAAAAGATATTGTTGGTGGAATTCGTATTGAAAGTGTTAGCAGAGCAACTGTTGCTGATAATGCAGTTGCCGTTAGTGGAACTGTTGCAGGTATTGTTAATAATTTCGTAGCAAATATTGAATACATTTATAATTCAGTATCAGTTAACGGTAGAGCTCCTGCATTCTTCGTTGACCAAACACCTCCTGCCGATGAAGGTGAAGGCGAAGGCGAAGGTGAAGGCGACTATGGTGATGGCGGTACCGGTCCCTTATTCAGAAGTGGTAAAACACAAAATGATGTACAGCTAATTGCTGATGCCGGTGAAATTGTTCTACATAGGAATATTTTCCAGCAAAATGCTAATGGCTTAGCCGGTGTAATTATTGATGAAGGTAATCCTATTGTATCGGACTACAATAACTGGTGGACTGCCGATTTAAATACTATGAGATATAATGGTACTCTAATGACTTTTGCCGCTTATCAAGCCGCAAGTACGCTTGATGAACATTCAAGCAATGTCCAAGCAATGTTTATGAGTCCTACTGACCTTAGATTGACAGAAGTCAATGCAGACTTGTATTATACAAGACAAATGTTTGGTGGTACAAAATTCAATAACTTTGAAGAAAATGATTTGTCTGGTACAGCCAGAACGCGTACATTCTACAAAGGTGCATATTCAATGTATCCGACTATTGAGATTGCTCAAGAACCAAAAGATATTGTTGATTGCTTTGGAACAACCGAGCATGCATTTGTCGTAATTGCTAATGTTGATTATAATGCTGAATTAACTTATCAGTGGTACAAAGACGGCGAAGCTATCTTTGAAGAAACCGGACCGATTTTATACATCAACGACCCGTTAGATTATGAAATGGGAGCAATTTATCGTTGTAAAGTTATGGGAACCGGCGAAGCTGATGACATGTGGACACGTCCAGCAATGCTTTATACGTTACGTCCGACCGAGATTACGCGTCAGCCTAATAATATAAGAATTGATTTGGGCGATGTAGCTACATTCGAAATTGATATGCACATTTATAAAGAAGCACCGTCAATGTATCAACCCGATATTCAATGGTACAGAGGTACTGTTGCATTGCAGGAAAATGATAGAATAGCGGGTGTTAATTCTTCGATGATGACAATCAGAGACGTCCAGCCCGATGATTTAGGCGATGATTATTATGTAATTATTTCCGGTCAGTGCGGTAGTGACCAATCCGATAATATTACATTGTCCGAAATACCGGCATTAACAGTAGAAGATTTGCCGGCAACAACAGACGTATGTAAAGGTAGTGATGCTTCGTTTACAGCTAATGCTACATCATCTGTTGCTGGTGTTACAATTACATACCAGTGGTACAAAGATGGAACTGCTTTAGAGAATAATGCAAAGTATGCAGGCGTTACAGCGGCAACAATGATTCTCACAAAAGCAGAAAACGATGATGCAGGTGATTACCAATGTGAAGTAATATTAGAAAGCTTTGACAAGAAAACTACTAATGCTACTAAATTAGTTGTCAAAAATGTACCGACTATTAAGACAGACTTACAGAAGGATTTATCTGTAAAAACAGGTGAAAAATTAACATTAACAGTTGAAGCCGAAGGCGATGCTCTTACATATCAATGGTACAAAGATGGTAAGGTAATAACAGGTGCTACTGAAGCGACTTATGAAAAGGACAAAGTATCAACAACAGACGAAGGTACATACAAAGTTAAAGTAACAAATAACTGTGGTGATATTGAGTCCGGTGAATGTGTTGTTAGCGTTACGACATTTGTAATTATGGGAGTTGATGGTGAAGCAGGCGAATTGATTTTAAATCAAAATGTGCCGAATCCATTTTCAACAATATCCAGAATTGCTTTTGTAATGCCGGAAGCCGGTCAGGCAAAATTGGCTATAACAAATACAAACGGAAAAGAATTGGCGGTTATCGTTGATGGTTCCGTATCAGCAGGATTAAACCAATATAATATTGATGCAAATGCTTTGAACTTGTCATCAGGTGTTTATTATTACACATTGACAGTAAAAGGCAATAGCGTAACAAAGACAATGGTAATTGTTAAATAAAGTAATATTTAATGATTTGATAAAAAGTCGGACTGTTTTTCAGTCCGGCTTTTTTTTATTTATACCATAATAAATAAATAAACAAGTAAATATCAAGAACATAGTTCAAATTGTAAGTACATTAAAAATATTTATATATCAATGAAAATAATTAGAATATAATATACCACATAGTATAGGAATATAGTAAATAACGGATGATACAAGGAATATGTAGGTATTAATACCGTAATAAATAATAAAAGCAACATAAGAATTACACAAAAATTAAAAAAAATACAAGATTAATGTAACAAAATAATATTTTATTAGTTATTATTCTTGTTATTAATAATTAGTTTGTTTTTTTAATTAGTGTGGAGTACTTATGAAGAATTTTGTAACACAAACCGTAAAAGGGCGTCTTTTACGGCTAACTTTTATGTTTATAACAACGTTAGTGTTGGTGATGTCTGTCAATACCGGCATAGCGGCAGACTATCCTGGCGATTATTGCATGCCCGAATGTGATGGTTCGAAATGTTTTATTGATGAATTGCATATTTATAATAAGGTAAATAAAATTGACTATTGGAATAAAAGTGGGTATAATTCGAAGGATAAAGGAGTAAAACCATTTGATTATACGAACACTAAGTTTAAAAATGCAGAGTGGCAACCCGATAATAAAGTAAATTTTTATATAAAAGCCGGTGGTAAAAATGGAAAAGAAGCGTTTTATATTCGAATTTATATTGATTGGAATAAAGACGGAGATTGGGAAGATACAGGAGAGGTCGTTTTTAATGCAGGTGATAAATACAAGGATACTACAACATCTTCTTTTGATATTCCAAAAGATGTAAAGAATGGCCAATATATTATGCGATTTTATATTATTTATGCTGGTGATTTAGATAATTTTAAGGGACCTTGTACTAAAGATAGAAACGGAGAAGTTGAAGATTATACATTAACTGTAAAGAAAAAAAGTAAAAAAGATGCAGGAATTACAAAGTTCTTTACGCCGGAAAATCTATTTAATTCGGATAATCCACAAGATGTTGAAGTTGAAATCAAAAATTTCGGCGAAGTTAAACTTCTCGAAGCGGATATTTATTGGTCGGTAAATGGTATCCAAAAACCTGTTTATCATTGGAAAGGTGAATTGGAAAAAGGAAAGACAGAGAGAGTAAAAATTGCGACTACTCAAACATTTACACCGAAAGCACCTTGGAAACCCTTTAAATTTGAAGCTTGGACAGATGGTAATTCTTTAGTTGGTGAAGATAAAGATGCAAACGAACTGCCTGATAGAGATAGTAAAAATGATAAAGTGGCTGCTGATATTAGCTGTATTAAAAATGATGCTGGATTTGTAAATGCACGCGCAATGTTGCCTTTGGGATATGGTGAGAATGATATTGTATTAACAATTACAAATTATGCACCAATGCCCCTAGCGAGCGTTACAATTAATTATTCAATAGATGGGATAGCGCAAACGCCCTATCATGCCAAATTTGATACTCCACTAAATAGAAATGAAACAGCAGATGTTGTTTGTGGTAAATATTTCTTTGGAGCAGGAAATCGCTCTTATACAATTGAAGCCGCGACATCTGAACCTAATGGTGTTCCTGACGAAATACCTACTAATGATGCCGGTAGAGATGAGGTATTCAAAGCTCTTGAAGGTGGCGTTTATACTATTGGTCCTCGTGAATCCGATTATCCTGATATTGAATCGGCTATGCGGTTTGTTAATTACTGGGGATTAGCCGGACCTGTTACTTTTTTAATTAGAGAAGGTTCATATTATTCCAGTTTCGTACTTGCTCCTCCGAGAAATATTCAATTTCCTATTACATTCGAATCTATCACGCATCGTCCAATAGATGTTATTGTTTATAATGATGACTCGAAGAATGACTATATTTTCCAAATTAATGGTTATAATAATGTTATCTTTAGAAATTTGACGTTCGAAGCACCCGGTATATTTTTCAATTTTATGGGCAATGTGTCAAATCTAACTTTTGATAAGTGTATATTCAATGCGGTTGCAAAGAAAGCGAAAATGCTTGCTCCTGCTAATGATAAAGAAATATTTTCAATTAACGGCAATGTTACAGGTCTTGAAATTTCCGATTGTAAATTTAATGGCGGCAAATATGCAATTTATACACCAAAACAGGAAAATGCAACTAAACAGACAAATTGGAATATACATAATAACGAGTTTATGAATAATTCCAATATGTTCATATATTTCGAGAGTAACTTTGCCTCACAGTGCCAATTTAATGATAATGTATTTGATGGTAGTAATGCCGTTGGTGGTATTATTATGACAAACGGAAGCGGCAATATAATTAAAAAGAATAGTTTCACCGGTTTTACAGGTGGTAATGTTATTGCAGTTGGCAATGTTGGTGATGCAAATTCTACTAAAAGTGCAAATGAAGTGATAGCCAATACGATTACTTGTAGTAATGGTTTCGGTATTACGAATTTTTCAGGTAAAAACACAATAATTAAAAATAATGTTATTAGTGCATCTGCCGATAAGTATGATTCAAAGCATAAATATTCCTGTATTCTTGATTTAAATGGCAAGTACAGTACTATTAGGGATAATAATATCTCTATTAATAATATGAATGGTATTCATCTGCTTGGAACGATGGGGACAAAATTGGCATATAATAAATTGAATGGTACGGCGGCTGAAAATAAAGAGAATATTTCCGGTATCTATATGGAAAGAACTTTTGGAACAATGATTGCAAATAATGCTGTTGGTACTATCAATTCACTAGTTCCCGTTTACGGTAAATTGATTTCCAATATGGAGTTTGTGTATAACTCATTATCAGCTAACGGTAAATCCCCGGCATTTATTATCGACCAATCTCCTGTTGTTGATGAAGGTGATGGCGGCGAAGAAGGTGATACCGAACCTCTATTGCAAAATGATAAAAAAAATCAAAGTGATAGCCAGTTGTTTGAAGTTGATAAATCAGTTGTTCTTTCAAGAAATATATTCCAGCACAATGCTAATGGTTTAGCCGCTGTTATTATTGATAATGATAAATCAATTAAATCAGACCATAATAACTGGTGGACTGCTGGTGAATTTACGGTTGATTATAACGGTACAAAAGTGAATTTTGAAAACTATCAGGCACAGAGTAATCAAGATGAACATTCCAGTAATGTAGAAGCTAAATTTATGAGTGCTTCCGACCTTAGACTTACTGCTGTTAATGAAAACTTGTATTATACAAGACAAATGTTTGGTGGTACAAAATTCAATAACTTTGAAGAAAATGATTTGTCAGGTACAGCCAGAACGCGTACATTTTACAAAGGTGCATATTCAATGTTTCCGACTATTGAGATTGCACAGGAGCCAAAAGACATTGTTGATTGTATCGGAACAACAGAGCATTCATTTATTGTAATTGCTAATGCTGATTATAATGCCGAATTATCATATCAATGGTACAAAGACGGTGAAGCTATATTTGATGCAACCGGACCGATTTTGTACATTAACGCTCCCTTGGACTATGAAATGGGAGCGGATTATAAATGTAAGATTATGGGTACCGGTGAAGCGGAAGATGTTTGGACACGTTCAGCATTACTTTATCCTCTACGTCCGACCGAGATTACACGTCAACCTAATAATATAAGAATTGATTTGGGCAATGTAGCTACATTCGAAATTGATATGCACATTTATAAAGAAGCACCGTCAATGTATCAACCCGATATTCAATGGTACAGAGGTACTGTTGCATTGCAGGAAAATGATAGAATAGCAGGTGTTAATTCTTCGATGATGACAATCAGAGACGTCCAGCCCGATGATTTAGGCGATAATTATTATGTAATTATTTCCGGTCAGTGCGGTAGCGACCAATCTGATAATATTACATTGTCCGAAATACCGGCATTAACAGTAGAAGATTTGCCGGCAACATCAGAAGTATGTAAGGGTAGTGATGCTTCATTTACAGTGAAAGCTACATCATCTGTTTCAGGGGTTACTATTACATATCAGTGGTTCAAAGATGGAGTTGCTTTGCAGGATAATGCAAGAATTACCGGTGCAAGTGCCGCTACTTTGGTTATTTCAAAAGTAGATAATGATGATGCCGGCGATTATACTTGCCAAGTAACATTAGAAAGCTTTGACCAAAAAACAACTAATACTACAAAATTAAGTATCAAGCATACACCGACTATTAAGACAAATTTACCGTCTGCTTTATCTGTTAAAAAAGACCAAAAACTTACATTAACAGTAGTTGCCGAAGGTGATAATCTTACTTACAAGTGGTTTAAAGGCGGCAAAGAAATTGCCGGTGCTACTGCCGCTACTTATGAAAAAGAAAAAGCCGCAACAGCAGATGAAGGTACTTACAAAGTAAAAATCTCTAATGACTGCGGTGAAGTTGAATCGAGCGAATGTGTTGTTAGTGTTACATCATATATTATGATGGGAGTTGATGGTGAAGCAGGCGAATTGATTTTAAATCAAAATGTGCCGAATCCATTCTCAACAATATCCAGAATTGCTTTTGTAATGCCGGAAGCCGGTCAGGCAAAATTGGCTATAACAAATGCAAACGGAAAAGAATTGGCGGTTATCGTTGATGGTTCCGTATCAGCAGGATTAAACCAATATAATATTGATGCAAATGCTTTGAACTTGTCATCAGGTGTTTATTATTACACATTGACAGTAAATGGCAATAGCGTAACAAAGACAATGGTAATTGTTAAATAAAGTAATATTTAATGATTTGACAAAAAGTCGGACTGTTTTTCAGTCCGGCTTTTTTTTGTATGTTCTCTTTTGTTAATTTTGTATATGCTTTTTAAATAATTGAAGGAAAGAAAAAAATGTCATCAATAATAAAACCGGCAGAGAGAACCAATGGCGTAACTTATGCTATTAGGGATATTGTTGTTCTTGCTTCGGAAGTTGCAAAATCAGGTAAAGAGATGTTATACCTTAATATTGGCGACCCGAATATTTATGACCATAGGACACCTCAGCATATAATCGAAGCTACATATAAAGCTATGCTTGATAATAAAAACGGATACTCACCTTCGAGCGGTATTCCCGAAGCTCTTGATTCAATTAGACGTGATGCAGAACGCAAGGGTATTAATAATATTAATGATATATTTATTACTACCGGTGCAAGCGAAGCGATTGAATTATGTTTGACAGCACTTGCTGATGCCGGCGAAAATGTTTTACTACCGACACCGGGCTATCCGCTATATACTGCTATTCAATCGAAACTTGAACTTATCGGCAATCCTTATTATATGGACGAAGATAATAATTGGGAACCTGATATTGATGATATTAAAAAGAAAATTAATGCAAAGACGCGGGCTATTATTTTAATCAATCCGAATAATCCGACTGGGACTGTGTATAGTGATGATACTTTGCGGAAAATTATTGATATTGCACTCGAGTATAATCTAATTATTTTTGCAGATGAGATTTATGACAAACTTATTTTTGAAGGGAAAAAACATACTGCTATTGCTTCGCTTAATGATGAAGTGCCGGTTATTACTTTTTCCGGAATGTCCAAGAATTATGTTGTACCCGGCTGGCGTATAGGCTGGGGGATTGCTAGTGGCGATGTCTCGCGAATGCGAACATTTCTTGATGCACTTAATAAATTGCTCCGTGCTAGGCTTTGTGCTAATCATCCAATGCAATATGCTATTCCTGCCGCTTTGGACGGTTCGCAGACGCATTTACAGTCATTAATCAAAACACTGGAACGCCGCCGCGATATTACGATGGAAAAACTAGCAACTATCCCTGGTATATCACTTGTCAAGCCCGAAGGTTCTTTCTATGCCTTTGCTTCGATTGATGTTGATGATGATATGAAATTCTCTGCGGAATTGATAAAAGAGACCGGCGTTGTTGTCGTTCCCGGAAGCGGGTTTGGTCAAAAGCCCGGCTCACAACATTTTCGTATTGTTATTCTTCCACCTGATGATGTATTGGATAAAGCATTTTTGCGCATTGCCGAATTTTATGAAAAGTATAAACGAAACAATTAGTCTGAATGATGCTTAATATTATTATTGACGAGAATATTCCACTGCTGAATGATGCTTTGAAAACTGTTGCTAATGTACAGCTTGCTGAAGGTCGTTCTATTTCAAATGCTCTATTATTGGATAGTAATTGCGATGCTTTGATTGTACGTTCACTTACTAAAATTAATGCAGAATTATTAAGCAATACATCGGTACGATTTGTAGGAACTTCGACATCGGGTATTGACCATATTGATACGGATTTTTTATTAGAACATAATATTGCTTTTGCGAATGCTCCGGGTTCTAATGCTAATTCCGTTGCGGAATATGTGGTTTATTCTATACTAATGTGGGCGAGAGCAAATAGCATTTCTCTTGAAGGCAAAAGCATTGGGATTGTCGGTTATGGGAATATTGGACGAATCGTGGCGAACTATGCTAATGCACTTGGGCTGAGAGTACTTGTTAATGACCCACCGCTTAATGATACTCATTTTGTTTTTCCGGACTTTGTGGCGTATCGTTCGATTAATGAATTATGTGAGGAAAGTGATATTATTACAAATCATGTGCCATTGACTAAAACGGGTAAGTATGCTACCGTGGGACTCTTTTCCTCATCATTGATTAATAAGATGAATAGCGGCTCATTGTTTATACACGCATCGCGGGGGTTTGTTGTTGATGAAAAACCACTTTTAGAGAGATTAGCTAAGCGTGAACTTACGGCTGTAATTGACGTCTGGGAAAACGAACCGACACCTAATCCTGTAATAGTGAAGTACTGCTTTATGGCTACGCCGCATATTGCCGGTTATGCCTTTGACGGTAAATTGAAAGGTGCCTTGATGATGGCTGATGCAGTTGAAAAGCATTTTGGTATTACTACAAACAAGGAAGTAATAATAAATGAATTGAATTCCGCAGTAGAAAAAATTACTGCATCATCAACGCACAATGTTATACTTGAAAGTCTGCAACGCAACCGTATGTTGCAAGAGGACTATAAGGATTTTCTCTATACTATGCTGATAGATGATAAGCGACAACGCTCTGCCGAGTTCGACCGCTTGCGGAAGGAGTATCCTCATCGCAGAGAGTGTTTGACGATATAATGATTTAATTAAATAAAAAAAATAACCGTTCTTTCGAGCGGTTATTTTTTATAACAATGTTGTTTCTATGCTGTTTTTCTGTATCGCCATACTGCAAGTGCATTAACAAAGACAGCCATAGCGGAAATAACAATTAAATGTATCTTAATATCGGCAAAGCCTGAACCTTTTAGCATTACCATTCTAATCACTTCAATAAAATATCGCACGGGATTAAAACTTGTCAGCATTTTTGCCCAATCCGGCATATTCTCAATAGCAGTGAAAAAACCGCTGAGTAAAATGAATACTACTAAAAAGAACCACGAGAATAACATTGATTGTTGCTGTGTTTCGGTCATTGTCGAAATTAGCAGTCCGAAACCAAGCGGAACAAATAAATATACAGCGGCAAAAGAAAATAATACTAATGTATTGCCGACAAAGGGTATATCATAGAGTAGTAATGCAACGGATAGTCCGAATGCAAGTTCAATCATTCCAATAATCCAGATAGGCAATAATTTGGCAGTAATGAACTCATATTTTTTTATGGGTGTAACGTTCATACTTTCAATTGTGCCAATTTCCTTTTCGCGAACAATATTGATTGCTGATAGCATTGTTCCGATTAATGTAACAAGTAGAACAAGTAAACCCGGAACCATAAATATTTTATAGTTCATTTCTGGATTATACCAGTTGGAATACTGGATATTCATCCTAATGAACTCTTTTTCTTTGGTAAGTATATTACCTTTTATTGCATATTCAATTGATTTATCTTCAAGAAAACCTCTTAGTATATTACTCGAATAGAAAGAAGCAAGTGAACCTTTCATACCATCAATAGCATTAGCAACAATATTGATTTTATTTTTGCCATCTCTAATCAATGTTCTCTCGAAATTCTGAGGAATCTCAATATATATATCAATATTGCGTTTTTTCAATTCCTCTTCGGCAAAAGCAGTATTGAAAGAATATTTTTTTACATTAAAATATTTTGAGCCTTCAAATTTTGAAGTTAATTGTTGTGAAAAAGTTGATTTATCCTTATCAACAAACATAATACTCATATTTTTTAATTCAAAAGTTGCGGCGTTTGCTAATATGATTAACTGCATAATTGGCATAAGAAAAATAAGAGGTAACATCATCTTATTTCTGAGTATCTGCTTGAATTCTTTGCTAATTAAAAATTTTATTCGACTCATTGTAACCTCTCTTTATAATTTTTTACACTAAGCAAAACAAAGAATATGGTAAATCCAACAAGGATAAGTGTCTCTTTCCATACATAACTAATATCAGAACCCTTAAGCATTATATCTCGTATAATAATTAAAAACCATTTAGCCGGGATAATGTTTGAAATCCATTGCAATACAAGCGGCATATTTTCTATAGGAAAAATATATCCTGAAAGAATAATTGTCGGTAGCATTAGCCCGACAAGCGAAACCATAAATGCCGCTTGCTGTGTGTTTGATTTTGTTGAAATTAGTATTCCAAGTGAAAGTGATGTAAGAATATATAACAAACATTCGCTTAATAAGAAAATGATATTTCCCAGAACCGGAACACCGAAAACATAATATCCTGCAAGGATTACCGTTATGGCATTAATCATTGCAAGAATTGTGTATGGCAATACTTTTGCTATAATTATTTGTAGAGATTGTACCGGTGAAACAAGCAAAAGTTCCATATTACCGAGTTCCTTTTCGCGTGTTATTGATATAGAGGTCATAAGTGCTGATATCAGCATTAATATTACTGAAATCAGACCAGGCACAAAGAAATATACACTTCTCAATTCCGGATTATATCTCATTTTGCTTGCAATTGAAATATTGAAAATCGGATTATTTGTTCCATTTAGTTCTCTATTGAAATTGCTTACTATCGCAGTAATATAATTGATTAGCGTATTTGCTGTATTTGCATCAGACGCATCTGTTACTATTTGAACAGTTGCACTTTTCATAGTTTTTAATTTATTATCAAATTGATTTTCAATAATTAATGCGAGTTTAATTTTTCCTTGTTTGAATTTCTGCTCTATTTCTTTGTCGGACTGCAAGTAGGAATCCAATCTAAAATATCCGCTTGACAATATTTCACTTACTAATCTTTCCGATGTAATATCTTTTGATTTATCCAAAATCGCTATATCTACATTTTTAATTTCGTTAGTGATTGCATATCCAAACAGTGTCATCTGTATAATTGGCATACCGATTAATATAATCAAACTTCGCTTATCACGCCAAATATGGATAAATTCCTTCTTAATAAATGCTAAAAATCTTTTCCAATTCATCTTAACCACGTGCAATTTTTATGAAAACATCATTCATTGTTTCGACACCGAATTGTTTCTTCAAATCTTTCGGTACTCCGAGTGCTTTTATTTCACCGCTTGCCATCATTACAACTCTGTTGCAATACTCGGCTTCGTCCATATAGTGAGTTGTAACAAATACCGTTACACCGTTATCGGCGGCTTCGTAAATCAATTCCCAGAATTGACGCCGAGTAATCGGGTCCACACCACCGGTCGGTTCATCAAGAAATACTATATCAGGGTCATGGAGAATGGCTACAGAAAATGCCAGCTTCTGTTTCCAACCCAGCGGCAAATCCCTTAATAACTTATTCTTGACTTCTTCCAAATGAAGTTTCTTGATAAGAAAATCTTTCTTTTCCTTAATCTGCTTATTACTTAGTTCATAAATTCCGCCGAATAGTGTAATATTTTCCTCAACAGTCAAATCGTCATATAATGAGAACTTCTGGGACATATAGCCAATATTCTTTTTTATTTCCTCGGCATACTTATATACATCGTAACCTGCAACTTTTGCTTTGCCGGAAGTGGGGGATAGTAAGCCGCATAATATTTTAATTGCCGTTGTCTTACCTGCACCATTAGCCCCGAGAAATCCGAATATCTCGCCCTTGCTTACTTTGAAGGAAATGTTATCGACTGCGGCAAAATCTCCGAACTTTTTTGTAAGTCCTGCTACTTCCACAATATATTCATTATTATTGTTCATCTTGCACCATAAAGTTAATAAAACAGTCCTCAATATCCGGTTTGATTTTCTTAATTGTGAAATTATCAAAACCTTTTGATTGTAAGTAATGATTTATCTCATTGGTTTTATCTTCATTGCCTTTGATAATCAGATGAAGAACTTCGCCAAAGGGATATACCCTGTCTGTGTATTCAAACTTTTTCAGTTCCTCTATCAAATGATAATTATTATCAGCCTCAATGGCATATAGAATACCATCAAAGCGATTAATAATCTCCGGTATAGAATCGACTGATAGAAGTTTGCCTTTGTTAATCAGTGCCACACGGTCGCACATTTTGGCTTCGTCCATATATGCAGTGCTGACAAATATTGTTATGCCCTGTTTCTTCAATTTTTTCAGCATATCCCATAATTCCTTGCGAGATACAGGGTCCACACCTGTTGTAGGCTCATCAAGAAAGAGTACGTCAGGCTTATGAATCAGAGCGCAGGATAGAGCTAATTTTTGCTTCATACCGCCTGATAATTTTCCTGCTTGTCTATCCTTAAACGGCTCAATCTGTGAATATATATCTTTGACGAGATAATAGTTTTCCTCTATTGTCGTACCGAAAATTTTTGCAAACAACTCCATATTCTCCTCAACGGTCAAATCTGTATAGAGCGAAAATCTGCCGGGCATATATCCTACTGTACTTCTGATTTTCTTGTAATCCTTAATGACATCAAGTCCATTAACTTCCGCTTCCCCTGTATCAGCAAGCAATAGAGTTAGCAGTATTCTAATCAATGTAGTCTTGCCGGCTCCGTCAGGTCCAATCATTCCGAATAGCTCACCCTCCTTTACATTTAGGCTAATATTGTCAAGGGCTTTTGTATCACCAAATGATTTCGATATATTTTTTACTATTATTTTATCCATAATCATTCTACTTGAATCTTAATTCACCGGGCATACCAATTTTGATTTTGCCGTCATTTTTCACTAGCACTTTAACTGCATAGACCATATTCACTCTTTGCTCTTTTGTCTGCACTATTTTTGGTGTAAACTCTGCCTTCGGCGAGACCCAAGTAATTTTTCCCGAATATTCATAATAATCGTTTTCACCTTTATCAATCAACACTTTGACCTTACTACCGAGTTTGGCCTGCGCAAGCTGTGAGCCGCTTATATATGCACGAAGATAAATATTATCCATATCGGCTATCTTGAATAACGGTTTGCCCGGTACGGCAAACTCGCCGTTCATTATATATCTAACTAATACAATACCATCAATCGGGGACTTTACTTGGCATTTTTCAATTTTATCTTCTATTGATTGCAACATAGCTCGCATTGGCTTTAGCTCGCTCATCAGTCCGGAGTTAGCAGTATTTAATCCGGTCTTTGTTGCAATAATACTACTTTCCAGCACTTCAATTTGTCCGTTTACATCATCTAATTGCTTCTGCGTAGCGGCGCCGTCTTTGAACATATTTTCCAGTCTGTTTTTCTCACGAAGTATATTTGCTAATTTCTTTTTTAAGACATTTACCTGCACCTGAACATTCCGTTTTTTCGATGCAATTGCTTGCATACTTGCAAGTACTTTCTCTTGCTGTAAATACAATTGCATTGTGTCGATTAATGCAAGTGATTCTCCTGACTGTACATTATCACCTTCGTTAGCTTTTAATGTCAGCACTTTGCCCATTGATTCTGCCGAAAGTATTACTTCATCAGCCTCGAAATTTCCATAAGCGTCCGATTTATTGTCATTACTGCCGCAAGCCGCTACAAGTAATGCAATACTCAAATACATAATTATTTTTTTCATTTTATTTCCTTATTATTAAATTAAAAATTTCCTGTTTTGGTTAATAAATTGACTTCTGCACCTATCTTCCGTAATTTGTGCAATTCGTAATCTATATTTGTTTTAATTAATGAATTGACTTGAAACAGATAATTTGTTATTGTAATCGTATTATTCTTTAATCTGGAAAAATATTCTTTGACAATATTCTCCTGTCTCTTGATGATTTCATTATCTATTTCAATTAACTTCTCAAACTTTGATATTTCTTCTCTTTGTTTTATAATATCAATATTTATGCGTTTATCAAATTGTTCCCTCTCTGCGGCGAGAATGCTTTTTTGCACATCAATACTTTCTTGTCTTTTACTCGTTGCCGACCAATCGAATGGAGACCACTGGAATTTAATCCCAGCCATCCAATAGAAAGCACCATCGGATTCAAAAAAATTGAATTGATTGGGGGCGCCATAACCGGCTAGACCAAATGCAAATATTTTGGGACTTAGCTTTGTTGAGATATATTTTTTATTTGCTTCAAGTAATTTTTCGCGTTCTGAAAATAGTTGATATTCGGGGCGATGTATCTCATCAAATTCAATTGATTGAACATCAGGTACTTGTAGTGCTGTTGCGTTATCTATATTTTCCTCTATCCACTCAGAAAGAATTTTAAGCAGTGTAGATTCGTTTGATTTTACTTCTTCAATTTTTTGTTTCAAATGCAGTAGTTGAATATTTATATTATCCAAATTGCTGCGATACATTACACCATTTCTCACTAATGACTCAATTACATAACGATTAGTATCCAATTGCTTGAGATTGATTTCCAAAACTTTAACGCTCTTCTGTAAGAATAGTATTCTGAAATACAAATCATTAATCATATCCTTAACCGAATTTAATGAAATTTCCACTTCATTTATTTTCGCCAAATTTTCGGATTCAATAATACTCTTACGTCTTGATGTCATGCCGCCGTCCCAAATCATTTGCTTCAAAGTAAAATTAACTTTGTACTGTTCATTGGGGATTTCCGGTAATTTTGCATTTGGAATCGGTAGTTTTAATTCTATGACATCTGACTGATATGTTGCTTGTCCCTCTATCGTCAGTTGTGGATAATAATTAGTAGTAGCACTCTCATTTTCCAGTTCGGATTTCGTTTTGTAATACAGCATCTTCTTTTGCAAGGGACTGTGTGCTACTGCCTGTTCCCTACAATAATCAAGGGTTATTTCTTTTGACTGCACTAATCCGCCAGCCATAAGCATCAAAGTTAGTACTAATGTTCCTATTTTCATAAAAACCTCAAATATTAATAAATTATTTATTGTTAATGTGTAGCCAATTCAGAACAATTTCCGGTACAATTTCTTTACGTTCTTCCATCATCTCCTTGAATTTATCTTCGGATAATTTAAAAGTCGTTCTGAGCAATGGATTGGAAATAGCAGGAAAAATACATAAACTAAGAATAGTTATAATAAATTGATAAGCATCAACCTGTTTTATCCTACCGCTTTTTGCCTCGTTATCCAAAATCTCTTGGAGATTGAGAATTTTCACATAGTCCTTTAAGTGTATTCCCGTAACAAATAGCTCGGGTTTTTGATACAGAACATTGATGAAGAATCTCGGTAAATCAGGATTTTCTAAGGAAAAACTGATATAATTGACAATAAATTGCCTTACTCTGTCATCAAAGGGAATATCTTTGACCCAGATATTTGTAATCTTTGGGAAAAAATCTCCCAATGCCTGCTTAATTATTTCTACAAACAGGTTTTCCTTCTTGCGGAAATAATAATGAAGCAGTGCCTTGTTAATGCCTGCGGAATCTGCTATTTCCTGCATTCTCGCACCTTCGTACCCTTTGCTTAGGAATACCTGCCGTGCCGCTTGGAGTATTTTCATCTCCGTGTCTTTATTGTCTTTATGTTCATTTTTCATAATGTTTTTATCTATTTGGTTTAACCAATTGGTTAAACTTAATGATTAAATTTGACATTTGCAAATTATTTTTAATTTCTTTTATACTATTATGATATATAAAAAACGGACTATCCGTTAAGGATAGCCCGTTTAGATAAGTAGTTCTAAGAGGATTAGTTTTCGGGATAGACCGAAATCTGAGTTTTGCTCTTGCCTTTTCTCTCAAATTTGACAGTGCCGTCAATAAGTGAGAAAATAGTATAATCTTTGCCCAAGCCGACATTATTGCCGGGGTGGAATTTAGTGCCTAACTGACGAACAATAATATTACCTGCGGCAACAAGTTCGCCGCCATATTTTTTTACGCCTCGTCTTTGGCCATTAGAGTCGCGCCCGTTCTTGGTGGAGCCGCCGCCTTTTTTATGTGCCATATCAGGAACCTTTCACTTAAATATTAATATCTTTAATTTCAATTTTTGTATAGCCCTGACGGTGTCCGTTGAGCTTGCGATAGCCTTTACGTCTTTTTTTCTTGAAGACAAGCACTTTGTCATCTCTGAAATGCTCAATAATTTCGGCTTTTACCGAGCCGGATATATACGGAGCGCCAAGCTGTGTATTATCACCGTCTTTTACTAATAGTATATCGGAGAATTCCAGAGTGTCCCCGGGTTCACCATTTAAATGCGGAACATCAAGGACAGCGTTGGGGCTGACTTCTACTTGTGTACCTGCAATTTCTACAACTGCGAACATGATGTATTACCTTATTTTTATAAATTTGCAAAAAATAGAAAAGCAATATATTACTTTTTAATGAAAATACAAAACGAAATTATGCCGATTTTGCTATTTTTGTCTTTTTCGAGTATTGATAAATTGGTTCAGCTGTACCCTTTATGTAATCAGCTGTTATTATTACCTTTTTCAGGTTCATCTCGTCCGGAATCTTATACATTATCGACAGCATCTTTTCCTCAACTATCGAACGCAATGCACGTGCACCCGTCTTTCGCAATTTTGCTTTTTCGACTATTTCCATTAGGGCATCGTCATTAAATTCCAGCAATGTGCTTTCGAGCATAAATAATTTCTGATATTGCTTAACGATAGCATTTTTCGGTTTTGTCAATATTGAAATCATTGCTTCGGTAGTCAATTCTTCGAGTGGCGCCATAACGGGCAGTCTGCCGATTAGTTCGGGAATAAATCCGAATTTCATCAAATCGTCAGGTTCTGCTTTTTTCAGCAATTCGGGATTTGTCTCAATTGCTTCGTCCACTGATGCCGTGAAGCCTATTGTTGATGTTCGCAATCTCTGTGCGATAATTTTTTCTAATCCGACAAATGCTCCGCCGACTATGAATAATATATTCTTCGTATTCAGATAGATTAGCGGTTGCTCGGGGTGCTTACGTCCACCCTTTGGCGGTACACCTGCGACTGTTCCCTCAAGTATTTTCAAGAGTGCCTGCTGAACACCTTCGCCCGAAACATCGCGCGTAATATTCGAGGACTCGCTTTTTCTTGTAATCTTATCAATTTCGTCAATATATATTATGCCTTTTTCAGCAAGATTAACGTTGTAGTCTGCATTTTGTAGAAGATGTACGAGAATAGATTCGACATCATCGCCTACATAGCCGGCTTCGGTTACGGTTGTTGCATCGGCAATTGCAAAAGGTACCTGTAAAATGCGTGCGAGTGTTTTTGCCAATAATGTCTTACCCGTACCGGTGGGTCCCAGAAATAGCACATTGCTTTTCTCTATTTCCACATCTGCAAATTCGCCGGCAAGATGTTCCGACTGTATCCGTTTATAATGATTATAGACTGCTACCGATAGCACTTCTTTTGCAAAATCCTGACCTATAACATACTTGTTAAGTTCGGATTTCAGTTCCGAAGGTTTGGGTAAATTCTTCAATTTCAGTTCCGAAGGTAGTATCTGTGCATTCTGCTTTAATATCTCAACCGAATTATTGACGCAGATGTCGCAAATAAAAATATTATTGGGACCTTCGATTAACCCCTGTACTTCGTGTGATGCCCTACCACAGAAAGAGCATACCAATTTATTCTTATGTGTTGATTTATCTTTTGCCATAGTGATATTATGCTAATCTTTCTTTATTTCATCGCTTCTTTTTAAAATCTTATCAATAATTCCGTATCCCAATGCTTCCTCAGCAGACATATAGAAATCACGGTCGGCATCTTTGCGAATTTGTTCGGAGGATTTGCCTGTATGTTCTGCGATAATATCAAAGAGTGAAGAACGTATCCTCAGCATTTCCCGAGTGTAAATCTCAATATCCGTGGCTTGTCCCTGAGTGCCGCCCATAGGTTGGTGCATTAATATTTTCGCATTCGGTAGTGCGAAACGTTTACCCTTTGTGCCGGCTGTCAATAGTACTTGCGCCATTGATGCCGCCATACCCATTGCAATTGTTACAATATCCGGTTGAATAAACTGCATTGTGTCATATATCGCCAAACCTGCGCTAACGCTGCCGCCCGGCGAATTGATGTAGATATTGATTTCTTTTTTCGGGTCTTCGCTTTGTAAAAACAGAAGCTGAGCAATTACTACGCTGGCTATATTGTCATCAATCGGTGTACCGATGAAAATAATTCTTTCTTTCAGCAGACGCGAGTAAATATCATAAGAACGCTCTCCGCGATTTGTTTGCTCGACAACGATTGGTATTAATTGGTCAATCATTTATTATTCCTTATTATATTTTTGTTTTCCATATTAATAAATTAACGAAATGCAGCTAATCTTCGTCTAATCTTCACCATTTTTTATTGCTTTTATATGTGTTTACAATTAAGTATATTTGAATAAGGTTTACTCGTTGTTCAAATATAAAAGATATTAACAAAAGGACTGTCGCTTATGCAGACAGTCCTTTATTTTATTATCTCGCATTGGTTATGACATAAACAACACTTGATTATCGATTTTTATTGGAAAGATTGAATTTCCCGTTGCTATTTCGGAGGTTTCCAACCTTTGCGTTTCCATTTGATTAATTCAATATCAACACTACCGACATAGACTTCCATTTTAGCCTTGATAGGTATGCGTGCCTTGTCGTCGCTGAACCAACCCTCGAACTCACCCGTCATTCCGTAAATACCCGTCCAGTTGGCATTTCCGTTGAAATATACTGTGCGGACAGGGTAGGAAACGGCATCAATATCTACTTTTTCCTTTTTCCCGGAAAAATTAATTGTTGTAAATACTGTGTCTTTATCCATTATTGTTGGTATTGAGACGTTCTTTTTTATATTAAGTAATTTACGTGCTACATAGAAAAGCGAGAGACCGTCCGACCATTTGCGCGAAGTATGTATTGTTACATTTTTAATCTGCTTCTTTTTGCGATAACCTTTTAGTGTGATTTTTTTATGGTCGTAGTCGAACATTATTCTTTCGTAACGCCAGCATTTTTTCTCTTTTGTATTGGCTTCAAATTTATAGGAGTAACTCATATATGGGCTCATCCAGCTTTTGAATACAACATTTAAATCTACAAAAGGTATGCCGTTATAGGAGTTCATATATGCCTTTGTAACAAGTGTCTTGTGTCCGTTCACCGTGTCGTACCCAAGTACAACTAATTTGACAGTACCAAGTTTGATGCCGAAAAATGACACCTCATAAATCAATTTCTCGCCGATTTGAATAAAATCAGTATTGGATTTGGCACTTGACTGCTCTGTTGTAAATACAAATGCAAAGATGAGTATTGCTATGACTGATATTCTTTTCAACATTTTATTTTTCCATTTATTAATTTTTGTTCTATATGAAAGTAAATTATTCTATTTTATTGTAAATTTGCGGGTGTATTTTGAACATTATTTATTCAATACTATGCAAAACAGTAGAACAATCAGACTCTTTACAGGTACGTATGTCGATGACGAACTTTTTCAATTTGTTTATGATGATGTTAAAGATGATTTCTCGGGAATTACATTCGGAAAATGGGTAGAAGCCGAAAATCTTCATTTTACATATCATTTTATCGGCGATGTGGAAATTACTCGCCTTGATGATGTAAAGAATGCTTTGTCTTCAATTACAAAGGAATATGATTCTGTGCTTGAACTTCGAGGTATATCGGCATTTCCGACCAGCCGTCGACCGCGTATTTTGCATATTCCCGTTTATGATGACGGATTATTAAATGATATATATGCGAATATTGCCACCGCATTGAATAGCCTGTCAATAAAGACGGAGAAAAGAAAGTTTAAACCACATCTGACATTGCAGAGGATTAAAGATTTTGAAAGCCACTGTTTTCCTGATGCTGTTGAGAGGTACAAAGATTATGATTTCGGTATTATGAATAGCTTTAAAGTTTCGCTAATACAAAGCACACTTACTTCCCGAGGACCTGTCTATAAGATTATACAATAATGCTACTTGATGTTGTAATCGGAAATTTTACGATAAAGTGTGCGTTCACTTATGCCGAGTTCAGTAGCGGCACGGCGACGGTTGCCGTTATGTTTGTTTAGTGCCAGCATTATAAGTTCTTTTTCCATATCAATAATATTCAAACTTTCCGTAGATGGTTGAATTTGATAATCTTGGTATTGCTGTTCGGTTTGGTTCATTATGATTTCATCTTTAATACTATCAATTTGATTAGCAAGAGTATGGAGCATACGTTTCATATCGTTCATCTCTTGTTTCATATCAAGTAATGATTTGAAAATCATCTCCAAGCCAAGCTGCGATTTATCGTCAATAGGCGTAATTCTTACTAATGATGTTTCCTGTTCGTCATTCTTATTAATGCTCTCGGGTAGTGCTTTCGGAATATATCGCCTAAGAATATCACTTGTTATATATGTTATTTGCTCCAGTGTAACGAGTGTTTCAATTAGATTTTTTAACTCACGGATATTCCCATGCCAAGGTAAGTTTCTCAAAATATTTAGGGCATTCGGTGAGGCACCGTCATATTTTAATCCTAAACGTTCACAGGTTTTCCTTGCAAATACATTTACCAAATCATCAATATCCTCAAGCCGTTTTCTGAGTGGTGGCAGGATAATATGGACGGAATTCAGGCGGAAGAATAAATCTTGCCTGAAATTCCCGTTAGCAACCTCCACACCCAAATCTCTGTTCGTTGCCGCAATCACTCTTACGTCCACACGGCGTAGTTGAGTAGAACCGAGTCGAGTAAATTCACCGGTTTCTAGTACCCGCAGAATTTTAACCTGCGTCCCAATAGGCATTTCGCCAATTTCATCAAGAAAGATGGTTCCTTTATCGGCAACTTCAAAAAAACCTTTGCGTTGCTCGCTTGCACCGGTAAAAGCGCCCTTCTCGTGTCCGAATAGTTCGGATTCCAGTAATGTTTCAGGAATTGCCCCGCAATTGACGCTGACGAAAGGATTCTTCTTGCGTTTGCTTAATCCGTGAATTGCTTTTGAAAATATTTCCTTACCTGTTCCGGTTTCCCCTGTAATCAATATTGTAATATCAGTTGGAGCGGCAAGCAAGAGTTTTTCCATTGCTTCGAGGATTGTGGCGGATTTACCGGTAATCCCATATTTGACATTGAGCAGTTTAATTGCTTCTCTGGATAAATGATTTGGCATTAGTTACCTCTTTTTTTTGTCCAGTCGTCCCAACCACCGGAATATAGGAAAACACGTTCGTAGCCAATTGCTTTTAGGTCGCTTGCTACTCGATGAGATGCTTCACAAGAGCCACCCGTGCAATATACTACAATAATTTTATTATGCGGCAGAAGATATAATTTCTTGAAATATGTCTCCAAATCATCATCGTATGGCGGTGTAATATTTATTGCATTGCCAATATGTGCTTTTTCCCATTCTTCTTTGTGTCTTGCATCAACAAAGAAAAAATCAGTATTATTCAGATTAGCAAGCACTTGTTCATATTTTAGTGTCTTTAATTCATCATTGTTGCTTTTGTTTTGTGATTCTTCTTCCGATGCAGTTATTTCGGTTTGTTCGGTTAATATCTTCAATGTGTCAATATCTGATTTCGGTGCTTGTTCGTTATCTGTTGCCGTAATTATCGTGTCAATATCTGTATTGGGTTTTACGATAGAGTTGGTATCATCTATGGCACTGTCAGTATTAATTAATAAATCACTGTCATTAACAATTGCAATTTCCTTTGGCTTGTAAACCCAAGGCAGTGATTTTGATGAAAAAATATTATAGGCAAATGCAATTGCCGAAGCAATTATAGTGATGAGCAGTATTTCTTTTATTAGTCTTTTCATCTGTCAATATTACAATTTTAGTTTTCTCAAACGTTGTTCAATACTGAATATTTTATAAAAAATAAGACAAAATGTCAGTATTTTTTATACGTTTATGAAAGTTATTGATTTTATTATTAATTTAATATAATTATTTTTGAATTTTATTAAAGAAACAATATTGCTAAATGGCAGAAAATCCTAATAAATTGAAAAGCGAAGTCCATAATTACTGGGATAATGAAACCTGTGGTACATGGTTTACCGATAAGGACAAATATACAAAAGAATATTTCGAGGATATTGAAAAAAGCAGATATGAGATAAGTCCCGAGATAATACCTTTTGCCGAATTTAATAAGTTTTATCAAATAGTCGCTAAGATTGCCGCAAAGATACTCGGTGGTGATAAAGCCGGCTGGTTTTTAACATTCCAATTTAGAAAGAAATAGTATGCCTCTTGTTCGCTCTATATCGGGTCTGCGTGCCACAGTAGATGACAATATCTTAAACAATGATTTGGTTAGAAATTATTGTCGTGCATATTCACAAGTTATTCCTGCCGGCGATGTGGTAATTGGTATGGACGGCAGACCTTCGGGTAAGGAAATTATTTCCGTAGCCGCTAAAACTCTTGCCGAATGTGGGCGGAATGTTGTTGTTGCCGGGATTATACCTACTCCTACTGTTCAACTGCTTGTTGAAAATTCGGAAGCGGCGGGTGGTATTATTGTTACTGCATCACATAATCCCGCACAGTGGAACGGGCTGAAATTTCTCGGTAATGACGGGGTATTCCTTGATGCCGATAAAAATGCTGAACTTTGGAATGTACTGGATAATCATTTGTTTGCTAATTCCGAAAAGCCCGGCGAAATAACAATAATAGATAATGCTATTGACTTACACTTGAATAGCATTTTGCAAATTTCTCTATTGCAGAATAGTATAAGCAAAATCAAGGAAATGAAATTACGCGCTGTCGTCGATGCGGTTAATGCCTCGGGTTCGGAATTCATTCCCGCTTTGCTCCAAAAACTTGGGGTGCAATCTATACCATTGTTTTGTGATGGAAGCGGCGTTTTCCCGCATACGCCCGAACCGCTACCTCAGAATTTGACACAGTTGGCTTCTGCTGTCCGTGAACATAAAGCGGATATTGGCATTGCAGTTGACCCTGATGCCGACCGGCTTGTACTGATTGACGGTACAGGTGAACCGATTGGTGAGGAGATGACGGTCTCTCTTGCCGCCGAATCAATACTATCGGCTGAATCGGAGAATACAAGTAGGCACGCCATTGTTGTTAATCTTTCGACAACACGCTTGGTCGAGGATATAGCGCTTAAATATGGTGCTGACTTCTATCGTTCTCCGGTTGGCGAAATAAACGTAGTTAGGAAAATGCAGGCAAGTGGAGCGATAATAGGTGGGGAAGGTAGTGGCGGTGTGATTTATCCCGCTTGTCATTACGGACGTGATTCTCTCGTTGGTACTGCTTTGATACTTTCTCTTATAGCAAGACGGGGGAAATCGCTTAGAGATATTGTTAGTGATTTTCCGAAATACGAAATTGTTAAATATAAACAAGATTTTTCCGGTGATGTCCGGAAATTGCTTGGTAAAGTTGCGGCTCATTATCCAGATGCCAAACTTAATTTTGATGACGGTATTCGCATTGATTTTACGAATAGTTGGGTTCAATTGCGCGGGTCGAATACCGAACCGATTATCAGAATTATTGCCGAAGCACCGACACGTTCGGAAGCAGAAAAGTTGAAAGATGAATTGCTAAGTCATATATAGAATTTCTGTTATTTATTTACCACTACGGATACTACGAAATTATGAGTGAGGACGAATTAAAGGTTGATTACAATCGCAAGCATCTTCCCGAAAAAGTTATTACAATTGGATTGGTGCTATCTATTGTAGGTCTAATATTTGTTGCAATCTCATTTATTAGAACTCCCGTTCGTTCCTCGTATTTAAGTGTGGCTACATTTATATTTACTTTGAGTGTTGGTTTGGGAGCGATGTTTGCAATTGCTCTCGAATACATTACGAGTGCAGAATGGAGTATGCCTTTCCGTAGAATTGCAGAACACCTTGCTTCCCTTATATTCGTTTCGCCACTCTTCCTTATTCCGCCAATTATTAACAGAGGTGAATTATACCCTGCAAGTGATAATAGTTTTTTCTTGTATTTACGACTTCTGTTAATATTCTTGATTTGGTTTGTGCTGTATGCCCTTGCGACCGATAATTCACAGAAGCAAAATACAAATATTAATAGCGATTTTAGAAAGAAAAATGTATTTCTTTATTCGCTTTTTCTTATTTCGCTTGCAGTCGGCTTATATATTATTTCGGTAGATTGGCTCAATTTTTCCGATATGTCTTGGCGAAATGCTATTGAATGGCTATATCTTTTTGCAGGTGTAATGCTTGCCGGATTTGCAGTATGGACTTATGTTTCAATTCTGCTTAATGAGAAAGCATATCTGTTTGATAAATTATCTCAGCATAATTATTATGGGTTCGGTGGCTTTCTCTTTGCATTTATTGTTTTTTGGGGATATATTGCTTTTGTACAATTGCTTCTGGTTTGGTATGCAAATATTCCCGAAGAAGTCGCTTGGTTCGTAAATCGTAGCAGTGGCAGATGGCAGTATTTTTTATATGGATTGTTTTTCTTACAATTTCTTGTTCCCTTTATTTTACTTCTACCGCAAAAATCTAAAATTAATCCTAAGCAACTTCAAATAGTATCTATCATATTGCTTATTGCACGTTTTGCTGATTGGTATTGGCTGATAATACCGGAATATAGTAAAAATCGTTTCACATTTTGTTTACTTGATTTATCTTTTCCAATTCTTGCATTTGGACTGGGAATTATCATTTTTTATGATAAGGCGAGAAGAAAGTCCTTAGTCCCATTGGTAAAGCCGAAATTGCAAAAAAATACAAAGTATAAAATATAGTTTAATATATTTTGTAAAAGTGTAACAAAATGCTTTCTTATTAGTTTTATATTTTTGAGAATGTCTAATATTAATTATTATATTCAGGATTTATTATGTTAAAAAAAATAGTTACACTCGTTATCTTGTTATATTCGACAAATCTTTTTGCACAGATTGGCATTTCGCATCTTAAATTAAGTACTGAAAAAGTAGATTTTGGTAAAACACTTTATTTACAAGAAAAAATACAAAAAATAAGTTTTAAAAATATAGGCGATTCGCCATTAATTATTAGTCATATTAATTCATTGAAACCACCGTTTTTTGCAACTTTCCATGAACCCGACACTTTGAAAAATGGAGAGGAGGTACAATATAAGATTCTATATAAACCTAAAAATGGAGATAGAGATAGCCAGCGTGTATTTATCAACACTGAAAGTGTACGGCAAAGTTATTCTTTTGCTTTATTATTTGATATTAGTATGAGTATGCAAGAAGAAATGCCGAGCGGAATTTTTATTAAGAAATTTGATGCTATGCGCGAGGCAGCTAAAAAATTTATTGACTTATTAATTAATAATGCTAAGAGAGATGAAGTCGCTATTTTCTCTTTTTGGGGAAAAACAAGGTTTTCAAAAATTTTTTTTAAAATGAATCAAGATTTTACTTCTGACAAACAAACGTTAATTAATTCTTTACCAAAATCTATCAATTATAATAATGACCTTTATGATGCCATTGCTAAAACAATTGACCATTTGAAGAAAAGAGCAAATAAGAAGATTCTTGTTGCATTAATTGATGATGAAGACTATTTGAGTATTGATAATATGCCGGAAGATGTAATTAATTATGCTAAACGAAATAATATTGTGATTTATTTGGTTCGTATTGGGGATATAGACTTTTTAAAAGAACAGGATATTAGAAAAATTGCCGTGGCGACAGGTGGCAAGTATTTTAACTGTACGTCTTTGAACCAACTTGTTTCGAGCTACCGGAAAATTTATAATAATTTAAGCGAAGTCCTTACCCTTCATTTCGATGTTGTAGGTAATTCGCCGCAGGCTGTTCTATCATTAGATTGTCCGACTGATACTACAACACGCTCTTATGGTGATACCCTGAAATACACTGTTCTTCTGGATTCAGTTTACAGTGAATCTGCACAGGGCA
>Ga0256846_1000058_pt1 | contig 46399 bp, 40 predicted proteins | sample TevniametaG_FD_189098 | JGI IMG/M metagenome (GOLD analysis project Ga0256846, IMG submission 189098) | Tube worm associated microbial communities from hydrothermal vent at the East Pacific Rise, Pacific Ocean - Tevnia | ecosystem: Host-associated > Annelida > Integument > Unclassified ...
TATTTTTGCTTTCTTTTCTTGAGAAAAACCTTGGAATCCAACGAAAATTAGTAACAATAGTAATACTCTTTTCATAGATAAGAATTTTTTGTAAATATATAATTTTTTTTAATTCAATTTTAATAACCAAAGATTATTAATCTTTTTTATACTTTGGCAAAAATAAATTAAATTTGCAAGCATAAAAAATCAAATATTATACCAAACTGAACTCTTTAGAGATTCTAATGATTGACTTAGGTAAAAGAAAATAAACAGCATATGGAGATTCCCAACAAATACAATCCTGCAAATATAGAAGATAAGTGGTATGAATACTGGATGGAAAACGAATATTTTCATTCTGAACCTGACCATAGAGAGCCTTACACCATTGTAATTCCGCCACCAAATGTAACCGGAATTCTTCACATGGGACATATGCTGAATAACACACTGCAAGACGTGTTGATTCGTAGGGCACGTATGCAAGGAAAAAATGCTTGTTGGGTACCAGGAACAGACCATGCATCAATTGCCACCGAAGCAAAAGTGGTGAATAAGCTCAAAGAAGACGGGATTAAAAAATCAGATTTGAGCCGAGATGAATTCATGAAACACGCCTGGAACTGGACTCATAAACACGGAGGCATTATCTTGGAGCAACTAAAAAAGTTGGGGGCATCTTGTGATTGGAAACGAACCAAATTCACATTGGATGATGATATGTCAGAAAGTGTGACCAAAGTTTTTGTAGATTTATACAACAAAGGTAAAATTTACAGAGGCTATCGTATGGTAAACTGGGATCCTGCTGCTAAGACAACCATTTCAGATGAAGAAGTTAACTATTCGGATGAACAGGGGTATTTATACTATTTAAACTATCCAATCATAGGAGAAAACGGCAAATTTATTCAAATTGCGACCACCAGACCGGAAACCATTTTAGGAGATACTGCCATTGCCGTAAGCCCTGAAAACGAAACATATAAAAAGTTTATAGGCAAAAAGGCTTTGGTTCCTATTGCAAATCGAGAAATTCCTATTATTTCTGATGATTATGTTGATCCTGAATTTGGTACGGGAGCCTTGAAAATCACACCGGCACACGACCCTAATGATAAAGAAATCGGGGAACGACACCATTTAGAGATTATTGATATTTTTAATGAAGATGCCACACTCAACCACTATGGCTTGCATTATGAAGGGAAAGATCGTAATGTGGTCAAAAAAGAAATCATCGAAGAACTCAAACAAAAGGGTTTTCTAGACAAAATTGAAAAACATATGCATCGTGTAGGACGATCAGAAAGAACAAATGTCGTGATTGAACCTCGATTGTCCAGACAATGGTTTCTGAAAATGAAAGAACTGGCACAGCCCGCCATTGATGCCATCAAAGACGGAGAAGTGAAACTGATTCCTAAAAAATTTGAAAACACTTACTTCCATTGGATGGACAACGTACGTGATTGGAACATCTCACGCCAACTTTGGTGGGGACATCGTATTCCTGCCTACTTCTATGGAGAAGGAGAGAACGATTTTGTTGTTGCGGAAAATATCAATCACGCTTTAGAGTTAGCAAGAAAAAAAACCGAAAATCCAAATCTGGAATTAAATAATCTTCAACAAGATGAAGATGCGTTAGACACGTGGTTTTCTTCTTGGCTGTGGCCCATAAGCGTTTTTGACGGCATTCGCAATCCAAATAACAAAGATTTTAAATATTATTATCCCACCAATGATTTGATTACGGCGCCCGAAATCCTTTTCTTCTGGGTGGCTCGAATGATTATTGCAGGATATGAATACGAAGGCAAAAAGCCTTTTGAGAATGTCTATTTAACCGGAATTGTAAGAGACAAACTAGGTAGAAAAATGTCTAAACAACTCGGCAATTCTCCCGACCCCATTAAAATGATGGAAGAACACGGCGCTGACGCCGTTCGCGTGGGAATGCTTTTGACTTCTCCGGCAGGAAACGACTTGCCTTTTGATATGGATTTAGTGATACAAGGAAGAAATTTTGCTAATAAAATTTGGAATGGTTTCAGACTGATTAAATCTTGGGAAATAGATTCCGAAAAAACACAACCCGATTATGCAAAAACAGCCGTGAAATGGTATAAAAATCGCTTCAATGAAGTTTTGACTCAAATTGAGGACGACTTTAAAAAATATAGAGTATCAAATGCTTTGATGAATATTTATAAATTAATTTGGGATGATTATAGTTCTTGGTTTCTAGAGATGATAAAACCTCCATTCGGAGAAAAAATAGATGCCAAGACATTTGATGATACTATTCGGATTTTGGAAAATAATTTAAAAATATTGCATCCGTTTATGCCTTTTATGACTGAAGAAATTTGGCAATATATCAAAACACGTACTCCCAAGGAAGCCATTATTATCGCACAATATCCGAAAATAGAAAAATTTGATGCCGAATATGTATCTGAAATGATTCAAATTCAAGAAGTTATATCTAACATTCGCAAAATCCGGACAGAAAAAAATATTCCGCAGAAAGATGCTCTGCAAGTCTCCATTTTGGAACATGAAGAGCTTAATCCGGATTTTGAAACCATCATCATGAAGCTGGCAAATATTTCAAAAATTGAAAAAATTAAATCAGCTTTGGAAAACGCTGCTTCTTTTAGAGTAAAATCAAATGAATATTTCATTCCGCTTACCGGTTTTATCGATGAAGAAGAAGAGAAAAGAAAACTGGAAGAAGAACTGAAATACACAACCGGATTCTTAAATGCCGTACGCAAAAAATTAAGCAATGAGAGATTTATCAACAATGCACCTGAAAAAGTAGTAGCGATTGAAAAACAAAAAGAAGCCGATGCTTTGAACAAAATTGCAATGCTCAAAAAACGACTCGGAACCAATTAGTTATAATATTGCTAAACCCTACAGGGTTTATATCTCTTTCCCGTTGATAAAAATACGATCCACCGGATTGGTTGCAAAAAAATAGGGGAGTTCTTTGTAGTCTTTTATATAAGAGTTTAAAAGCATCACATTAGCTCTTTTACCAATGGAAATGCTACCTATTTCATTTTCTAATTCCAGGGAAACGGCAGCATTCACAGTAGCGGCATTAATGGCTTGCTCCGGACTTAACTTTTGTTTGATGCAAGCCAAAGCAACTACAAAATTCATATTAAAACCGGGAGTAGAGCCCGGATTAAAATCTGTTGCAAGAGAAACGGCAATATCCTGTTCAATCATCTCTTTCACGGGCGCATAAGGAATATCTATAAAGAAACTGCAGGCGGGCAATGCCGTGGCAATTGTTTCAGCTTTTTTGAGCACTTGATAGTCTTCAGGATTCATAACTTCTAAATGATCCACGGAAACAGCCTGATTCTTCACGGAAATTTCAATACCGCCAATGGCATTGAACTGGTTCACATGAACTTTAGGTTTCAATCCGTGTTTTGCCCCTGCCTGTAAAATTTGGTTGGTTTCTTGAATTGAGAAATAACCTTTCTCACAAAACACATCTATATAGTCAGCTAAAGCTTCACTTGAAATATCAGGTAGTATATTATTGATAATCAAGTTTATATAAGCATTTTTATTGTCTTTGTATTTATTAGGCACAGCATGCGCACCCAAAAAAGTTACTTTTATGGGAATGGCAAAATTTTCTTTCAATTTTTTGATTACACGCAGCATTTTTAGTTCTCCTTCCACGCTTAATCCGTAGCCTGATTTTATTTCAATGGCACCTGTTCCGTATGATATCACCTCTTTTAGGAGTTGCTCGCTTTGATAATAAAGTTGTTTTTCATCAATTTCATTCATCTTTTTTACGGAATTAAGAATGCCTCCACCACGCTCGGCAATCTCCTCATAGCTCAATCCGTTTATTTTATCGACAAACTCATCGGCACGAGAGGCGGCATAAACCAAATGCGTGTGAGAATCTATCCAGGTAGGCATAAGCAATTGACCTTTGGCATCGATTATATTTCCGGAAAAAATTGGCAGAGCTGTCATTTCTCCAAAATCTGCAATCTTTCCCTTGTCAATAATCACATAAGCATTTTCAATTATCGGAAGTTTATTTATTTTACTACCGCGAAGTGCTTGTTTTCCTTCTCTGACTTGGACAAGTTGCCCTATGTTTTGAATAAGTGTTTTCATTAGGCTAATTCGTAAAAACGTAATATAGGATATTTGCACCCATTTTCAATGCTTTTTCTCTGATTTCTGCAGGATCATGGTGAATTTCTTCAGATTCCCAACCGTCTCCCAGATCAGATTCATAGGTGTATAACAAAACCAATCTGTTGTTGATGAAAATTCCAAATGCCTGTGGTGGTTTACCATCATGTTCATGAATTTTAGGTAATCCTTTTTGAAAATTGTAATAAGCATGAAAAATAGGATGGGAGACAGGCAATTCTTTGAGCTCTTGACGAGGAAACAGTTTTTTGATTTCTCTGCGAACGTATTTATCCATCCCATAATTATCATCAAAATGAATAAAGCCTCCGTTTTTTAAATATTTTCTAAGATTTTGAATATCGGTTTCCGAAAAGAAAATATTTCCGTGACCGGTGGCATGAATAAAGGGAAAATCAAAAATTTCTACGGATGATGGTTCTACTACTTTTATCTTCTTATCTATAACAGTGTGTATCTGTTTATTTGAGAAGTTTACTAAATTCGGTAGAGATGTGGTGATATTGGCATACCAATCTCCACCGCCGCTATATTTCAACAGAGCAATTTTTTGAGCATATTGAAACTGCAAGATAAAAAAAAACAGAATGCTCAAATTTATCTTGATAAGAGATTTGTACATCAAAAAATTTAGTAAATCCGACAGAAAATATTTATTCCTCGGATGATTTCTTTTTGCCACCTTTTGCGATAAGCATATAAACAACAATAGCCAACACTATTATTACCAAGAAAAAGAAAGCTCCCATGAGATTTCCCATATTCCACATACTTGTATTATCTGCTTGTAAAAACATAACTTTAAAGTTTATTTTGGTTAATCAAAGCAAATATATCTAAAATTTATATAACAGACAAATATGTCTACTATAGATATAAAAAATATAAGCTCTGCTACAACTTATTGACTACTTCTACCTTTTCCATTCCAAGCTCAATGGCTTCTTCATTCAATGGAATCAAGTGATGGTGCCTTTCAGGAAGAGATTTTTCCAAACCTTTATGAACACTGTCCATTTGAACTATCGGGTGTATTTTTAAAAATGCCCCTAACACAACCATATTGAACACTTTTCTATTTTTCAGTGTGTGTGCTAATCGGGCGCCCTCAATTGTAGCAATCGTAATATCTTTTCTCTCGGGATGGCGAATAATTCCATTGGGATCATACAAAAGTAAGCCTCCTGATTTCACCATGCTTTCAAATTTATCCATAGATTGCTGATTGAGAATAATTGCCGTATCAAACTCATGTAGAATAGGGGAGCTGATACGATCATCGCTCAAAATAACCGCTACATTTGCCGTTCCACCGCGCATTTCAGGACCATAAGACGGCATCCAACTCACTTCTTGATCTTGCATAATGCCGGAATAGGCTAAAATTTTTCCCATTGACAAAACTCCTTGACCACCAAATCCGGCGATAATAATTTCTTCAGTCATTTTATTTATGATTTAGTTTGTACCTTTTTTTTATTTTTTAATATCACCAAGCGGAAAATATTCCAACATATTATCATCCAGCCACTTGTTGGAATCGACCGGAGTCATTTTCCAACCGGAATTACAATTTGACACAATCTCCACGATAGAAGTTCCTTTTTTATCACGCTGATTTTCAAATGCTTGTCTGATAGCTTTTTTAGCTTTTCTCACATATTTCACATGATGGACAGCTTGTCTGGTTGCATAGCAAACACCCGGAAGTGTTGCCACCATTTCTGTTATTTTCAACGGATATCCCATAGTTTCCACCATACGTCCATAAGGAGATGTAGATGATTTCATTCCTTGCAGCGTAGTAGGTGCCATTTGCCCGCCTGTCATACCATAAATACCATTATTGATGAAAATAATTACGATATTTTCGCCTCTGTTGCAGGCATGAATGGTTTCTGCCGTTCCAATGGCTGCCAAATCACCGTCTCCCTGATAAGTAAAAACATATTTATCCGGAAATACTCTTTTAATTCCTGTTGCCACGGCAGGTGCCCTACCATGTGCGGCTTGTTGCATGTCTATATTCATAAATTCATATGCCAAAACAGAGCAGCCTACGGGAGCAACCCCAATGGTATCTTCAGCGATACCCATTTCTTCGACAACCTCCATAACTAATCTATGCGCAACGCCATGCCCACAACCCGGACAATAACTCAACGGATTGTCGGTCATATATTTCGTTTTTTTGAAAACGACTTTTCCTTTTTTTATAATTTCTTCAGGTGTTATTATTGATTCTGACATTGTTTTACTTATTTGAAATTAGTTTTTCTTCTAGTGCTTCTAAAACTTCAGACGGAGATGCAATCATGCCTCCCATCCTTCCATAGTGCTCAACGGGAGCTTTTCCATTCACCGCCAACCTAACATCTTCAACCATTTGCCCTGCATTCATTTCAACGGACAAAAAGCCTTTTGCTTGATCTGCATACTTGGCGATAGCATCACCGGGATAGGGCCAAAGCGTGATGGGTCTGATCAAACCCAATTTCAGACCTTTTTCTCTTCCTAACTGTACGGTTTTTTGACAAATTCGCGCCGATGAACCAAAAGCAACCATGATATAGTCCGCATCTTCGCATTGAAACTCTTCAGACTCCACTTCGTTCTTCTCAATTTCTTTATATTTGGCTTGAAGATGCTTATTGTGATCTTCTTGCACTTCAGATTTAAGATTCAATGAGGTGATAATATTTCTTTCTCTGCTTTCCGGCTTTCCTGTGGTTGCCCAATCACCATATCGCTTGATAATCTCTTCATCGCTCAAACGCTCCTTTTGTTCCGGAAGATATACTTTTTCCATCATTTGACCAATGGCTCCGTCAGAAAGTATCATCACCGGATTTCTGTATTTGAAAGCCAGCTCATAGCCTTTATCTACAAAGTCAGCCATTTCTTGCACAGTAGAAGGTGCCAATACAATCAAGCGATAGTCACCGTGTCCTCCGCCTTTTGTAGCTTGGAAATAATCTGCTTGAGAAGGCTGAATGGTTCCTAATCCGGGACCGCCACGCATAACATTAACAATCACACAAGGCAATTCTGATCCGGCGATATAAGAAATTCCTTCCAATTTCAAACTGACTCCCGGGCTTGATGATGATGTCATCACTTTTTTTCCACAAGCTGCCGCTCCGTAAACCATATTGATGGCGGCAACTTCACTTTCTGCTTGTAAAACCACCATACCTGTACGGTTTTCCGGTTTTTCCAACATCAGATATTCAATTACTTCAGACTGCGGGGTAATGGGATATCCAAAATAAGCATCGGCACCGGCTCTAATCGCCGCTTCTGCCAAAGCTTCATTTCCCTTCATTAATTTTAATTCTTTCATCTATTTTTAAATTTTTTCTATTAGACATAAAAAGCCTTAGTTAAAATATTTTAAGATTAACTTGCCTCCGGCTTATATTGATAGACCGTTATACACATATCCGGACATACTAAAGCACATATAGTACAAGCCGTACAAGCATCATGATTTGCCGGATAGGCAGGATTATATCCCTTTGCATTTACTTGCTCATTGAGTTTTAGCACGTCTGTAGGACATGCAACCACACAAAGATCACAACCTTTACATTTTTCGGTATCTATTACAACAGCACCTTTTATTTTTGCCATATACTTGATTTTAAGATGTTATAATTTCTTTATTCAAGTGCTAATTTACATGTTTTATAAGTATTTACGGATGATAAAAATCATATCTATCGAGAAAAATTAACAATATAGAATAAATAATAAAATTTTACAAAACATTACAATCACTTAGCTATACTTTTAAATTGATAAGGTTTTGTAAATGATTTGACAATTAATTTACCATATTAACACATACGCACAACGTATAAAACTCACAAATTATCCGATTTTAATGTTTTTAAGCATCAATTAAATACGTAGCAGTATGTTTTAAAATAAAAAGTGTAAAATCCACAGATTTTACACTTTTAAAAAATTATAAAAAAAACTCCCTAAAAAGCCAAATTCATTTTTATCTTTTCACAATCTTAGTTGCAGAAACCTTATCGCCACTTTGAACTTTAAGAATATAAATGCCTTTTTCAAAATCGGACAAGTCAATCCTTAATTGATTATTCCCAGTTAAAAACTGTTTGTTATAAACTGTCTTTCCCGTGATGTCATAAACAAAAACTTGAGAAACAACAGCGATATTATTATCAAGTTTGAGATTTATGATTCCATCTGTAGGGTTAGGAGAAATATCAATGCTTAATTTTGAAATATTATAAATAGCAAGTGTTGTGTTTTTAAACACTCTGACTTGACCGGAAGATGATCCGTTTCCGTCATTGGCGGGTGCACCAATTGCTACAATGGAACCATCTGAATTCAAACATAAAGATGCACCTGAACGATCTGCTGCGGCTTCTCCGTCAATGTCTGCCCCAACTTGCGTCCATGTGCCATTAACATTTTGATAGACACGAACATGTCCGGCGTTAGTACCATTTCCCGCATTGTTAACAGAACCTATTGCCAATATTGTTCCGCTGGCATTCAAACTTATGGTTCTACCAAAATTATCACCTGCTGCTTCTCCATCAATGTCTGCCCCCACTTGTGTCCACGTTCCGCTAACATTCTGATAAACACGAGCATGACCGGAATTCGCGCCATTGCCATCATTTTTAAAGGCGCCAATTGCCACAATGGTTCCGTCGGCACTAAGACTTACAGAGTTTCCGGATTGATCTTCAAGAGCTTCTCCGTCGATATCTGCGCCAACTTGTGTCCACGTTCCACCAATATTTTGATAAACACGAACGCTACCGGAATTGTTACCATTACCATCATTTCCATTGGCACCAACTGCAACGATAGTTCCATCGGCATTGATACTAACTGATTTTCCAAAATAATCTCCTGCTGCTTCACCGTCTATATCTGCACCGATTTGTGTCCATGTGCCACTAAGATTTTGGTAAACACGAACTTGACCGGCATTATTACCGTTCCCCGCGTTGCGATATGCTCCGATTGCCACTATATTTCCATCAGAACTAAGACTTACGGAATTGCCAAAATAATCTCCCGCGGCTTCGCCGTCAATATCTGCACCAATCTGTGTCCATGTGCCACTAAGATTTTGATAGATACGAACATGACCGGAATTATTGCCATTGCCATCATTACGATATGCTCCGATTGCTACAACAGAACCGTCTGAACTGAGGTCTACGGAAAATCCGGAAAAATCTCTGGATGCTTCGCCATCGATATCTGCACCGATTTGTGTCCATGTACCGCTAAGATTTCGATAGACACGAACATGACCGGAATTAGTACCATTTCCATCATTGAAAACCGCTCCGATTGCCACCACCGTTCCATCAGCGCTCATGCTTGTTGAATATCCGGACAAATCATTTGCGGCTTCTCCGTCAATATCTGCGCCAACTTGTGTCCATTGTGCTTGCATTGTGAAAAAGGATACAAGGAATCCTACGAATAAAAATACAATTTTTCTTTTCATAACTTTAAATTTTTATTGTTGTTATCTAGGGTTAATTTGTTTAACCGAGCAAATATATATACATGAATTTAAATAATAGCCATGTGTTTGTATGTTTAACACATTTAACAGCAATATTTTTCATAAAGTTAATGAAATCAATAGGTAGATGTTTTTTTTAACTCAAATACGCGTTAGTCTGATATTTGATGTCTGCAAGACTGAAAAAAGAGTTTAGTACTTAAATTAAAATACTTATTTAACCGGTACAACGCTAATATAATTCCTTATATTTCTTTGGATTGGTTTCATGCATCACCTGATAAACCGCTTCAAAAATATCTTCGGCGCTTCGGTTAGAAAAATAATCGCCATCGGTGCCATAAGCCGGTCTATGTTCTTCCGAGCACAAAGCAATGGGTTTGCTATCCAAATATTTATAGGCATCTTGTTTGGTTAAAATCTCGTTTAAAATGTATGCAGAGGCACCTCCGGGAACATCCTCGTCAATCACCATCAGCCTATTGGTTTTCATAACACTTTTTACAATGTCATGAGGTAAATCCAAGGGCATTAAACTTTGAATGTCTATCACCTCACAACTGATATCGAATTGCCTTAACTCTTTGGCTGCTTCCAAAACAATTTTTAAGGTTGAACCATAAGAAACCAACGTGATATCTGTTCCTTCCATAACAGTTTCAACTATACCGACAGGAGTTTTAAACTTACCAAAATTTTTGGGTTGTTTTTCCTTCAAGCGATAGCCGTTCAAATTTTCTATAATCAAAGCCGGATTATCACTTTCCATCATTGTATTAAAAAATCCGGCAGCTTTGGTCATATTTCTTGGAACGAGTATATAAATTCCTTTAAAAAAACTATTGATTCCGCTCATTGGAGAACCGGAATGCCAAATTCCTTCCAAGCGATGTCCTCTGGTTCTGATAATCATCGGTGCTTTTTGCCTTCCGGCAGTTCTATAGTGCAAAGTGGCCAAATCGTCACTAATGGTTTGTAGCGCATATAAAATATAATCCAAATATTGAATTTCGGCAATAGGTCGTAAGCCTCTCATTGCCATTCCGATTCCTTGCCCGATTATAGTAGCTTCTCGAATGCCTGTATCCGCCACACGCAATTCACCGAATTTCTTTTGCATCCCTTCCAAGCCTTGGTTAACATCTCCTATATATCCGGTGTCTTCTCCAAAAATTAAGGCTTCGGGATGGTTGGTAAAGATTTTATTAAAATTATCTCTCAAAATGGTTCTTGCATCAACTAGGGGAGCATTTTCGTTATATTCGGGCTTCACTTCTTGAATGTTTGTTGCTGCCCATTGGCTTTCGCTATAGAGATGTGAGCTGTATTTTTTTTGATACAAGTCTTTATATGATTTAATCCAATTGACTAATTGTTCTTTTGCCGGAAAATCTTCATCTTTCAAGTATCTCATTGTTTTTCTGGCATAAACCAAATTGTGTCTGACATGCATGTCTTCATTGGCTATGAGCTCGTTAGTCAACTTATTGATGAATGCTGCATTCTTGGAATGCTTGGCAACTTTTTTCATCAATGCCACAACTTCTTTTTTTGCTTCTTTAATTGGCATCTTGAATTCATTCCAAGCTTCTTGTTTGGCTTTTTTTGCTTCTTGTTTGGCAGCGATTTCAACCGCTTCAATTTCTGCTTCATTTTCAACAATATCTGTTTCAAGCATCCATTCACGCATTCTTAAATTACAATCGATGCTTTTTTCATATTCCAAACGTTCTTTGGTTTTGTATCGTTCTTGAGACCCTGAGGTGGAATGTCCTATGGGTTGCATCAAGTCTGTTACATGAACAATCACAGGAATATGTTCTTCTCGAGCAATTTTCTCGGCTTTTTGATAGGTCTCAACCAGTGCCGGATAGTCTGTTCCTTTCACCGTAAATATTTCAAAACCATTTGTGCCTTTTTCTCTTTGAAAACCTTTCAGAATCTCAGAGATATTTTCTTTGGTTGTTTGATATTTTGCCGGAACAGAAATGCCGTATTCGTCATCCCAAATGCTGATGACCATAGGCACTTGCATAACGCCTGCCGCATTCACCGTTTCCCAAAAAAGTCCTTCACTGGTACTGGCATTTCCTATGGTTCCCCAAGCAATCTCATTGCCGTTAATCGAAAATTTTCGGCTTTCCTTTGGCAATTTATCTAGATTTCTGTATATTTTGGAGGCTTGTGCTAATCCCAAGAGTCTGGGCATCTGACCGGCAGTGGATGAAATATCTGAACTGGAATTTTTTTGTTTGGTCAAATCTTTCCATGAGCCATCCTTGTTCAAACTATGCGTGGAAAAATGATTGTTCATTTGTCTTCCGGCAGATTCAGGAGAATGATCTATATCAGTATCTCCATAAACGCTGGCAAAAATTTGTTTGGCAGTTAGGGAACCTATTGCCATCATAAAAGTCTGATCTCTGTAATATCCTGAACGAAAGTCGCCATTTCTAAAAACTTTTGCCATGGCAATTTGCGGCACTTCTTTGCCACCGCCAAAAATACCGAAGCCACCGCGCCCCATCAAAACTTCACGACGCCCAAGCAAGCTACATTCCCTACTGAGAACAGCCAACTTATAGTCCTTGATTACTTCCTTCTTAAATTCATCAAATGTGAGTTTTCCTGCTGCAGTCATAAATTCTTATTTTTATGATGCAAAGGTACAAAAAAACTGAGCTTGTTTAAGTTTTGTCAGAGAATGAATCTCCAAAAAATATAGAATATAGAAAAGGCGCTCAAAAAAGCAATTCCCAACCAAGCATATGCTTTCAGCCAAAGTTTTGGACGCGCCTTTTCGGGCATATGATTATCTGTTACCACAAGATAATTTAAAACGGCTAGGGCAGGGGCGGTTACAAAAGAAATGCTTGTTGCCAAATCGACCATGAATTTCATATTCTTCATAAAAAAGAGTAGCAATATCAAAGCCCCTGAAACCAATATCAGCATCCAAAACAATATGGTTTTTCTGCGTGTTTCCGTGTTGGTTGTATCTTGATTGGTAAAAATTAATTTGGTTGTTGATGGCAAAACTCTGGAATAAGCATCCATGCAGGTCAGTGTTGTGCTGAACATGGTTGTCAGAGCGGCAATGGCAATGATAAAGTATGCCCAAGAACCGATACTTTGTGTGAACATTTCAATAAGTTGTCCCGCGAAAGCCACTCCTTTTGATGAAAATTCTTCTCCGGTTCCATACATAAACAGCGCACCCAAAGTAAGAAATCCTAAGGCTAGTATAACCGTTCCTATATAGCCCACATTAAAATCGAATAAGGCTTCTTTCAGACTCGGAGCATGACCGGTTTCTCGTTTTTTTGCAATCGTCCAAAAAGAGTGCCAAACAGAAATATCCAAAGGAGCAGGCATCCATCCGATAAAAGCAATCAAAAACGCCAAATCTATAGCATTATTCCACCTAAAATCCGAGGCAAATTCGGTCTGTGGATTATAACCGATTATCAAGCCGTTTACTACTGCAATTATTGTTGTAATTGAAAGAATGATAATGATGAATTTTATCAACTTGTCTAAAACAGAAAACTTCCCTACAATCAAGATAATCATTGTAATCACCAAAATAACGGCACTGAGAACGCTCACATTCAAATTGATATGAAAAATGTTTCCGACCAAACCCGCCGTCACCACCGTTACGGCTGCCTGAATGGCGAACATGGTTGAGATGGTGAGCAAAGCATAAAGTATAATTGCCCATTTTCCAATCTTTTTATAGCCTTCGATTAAGTTTTTTCCTGTTGCCGCAGCATAACGCGGTGCAAATTCAAAAAAGGGATATTTTAAAAAATTTGCCAACAACAACAAGCCTATAAAATAAAAGCCGTAGCTGGCACCGGCTCGGGTGGATTGCACCAAATGTGAAACACCTACGGCAGCTCCTGCCCATAGCAAACCGGGACCGAGTGTTTTAAGTATATTAATTTTTGACATTGAATCTGTGCTTTAATAAAAAACAACTCCAAATGTACGAATATTTTAAAAAGTTTTTTTTATAAAAAATCATCTGTTGAGCAATTTTACCATGTCTTAACTTTATTTATTATTGTTTCATCTGAAAATACTATTTTTGGCATATGGTCTTTCGTGAACTACTGAACATTTTCAGACAAGAACTATCTCATTTGTATCCGCGCAAAGAGATAGATGCTGTCTTTTTTAGGCTGAGCAGTCATTTTTATCAAATCAAGCGCATAGATTTGAGTCTTATGCCTGAATTGAAGCCTGATGATAACAAACTTCACGATGCGCTTGACAGATTGATAACGGGAGAACCTTGGCAATATATAATTGAAAAAACCGAGTTCTACGGATTAGATTTCAAGGTTAACAATAATGTTTTGATTCCCAGACCTGAAACCGAAGAATTGGTTGATTGGGTGCTTAAAACACACCGGAAAAATCAGCTTAAAGTTCTTGATATCGGGACGGGAAGCGGTGTTATTGCCATTAGCCTAGCTAAATATTTACACCAAGCTGAGGTTACGGCGATTGATATCTCCGAAACGGCTTTGGAAGTTGCACGAGAAAATGCTGAAAGCAATCAGGTGGAAATCGACTTTCGAGCAATCGATATTTTAAAAGCATCGAACATCTCTCGAAAAAAATTTGATTTGATTGTGAGCAATCCGCCCTATGTCAGAAATTCAGAAAGAAAATTAATGCAAAAAAACGTATTGAATTTTGAACCGGAAAAGGCTTTATTTGTCAATGATGATAATGCTTTGATATTCTATAAAAAAATCATTGAATTCGCTTTAAATAATGCTACACAAAATTCTTATATCTACTTTGAAATCAATGAGTTTCTAAAACACGATTTAAGCAATTTACTTCGTGATAAAAATTTGAATCAATATGAATTTCGAAAAGATATTTTCGGAAAATACAGGATGCTGGAAATTGAGCTCAACACCGGCTGATTCATCCCATTAAATGAATTTGTATAAAAGAAACTACCAAATAGTAAAAGCTTCTTTATATTCCACATAGAACTCCTTGAACAAAACTCTCAACATGGTATAAAAAGGAACGGCAACAATCATTCCTATAATGCCAAATAGGGTGCCTATGATCAAAATCACTAAAAAAATCTCTAGCGGATGGGCTTTAACACTTTTTGAATAGATCAATGGAATATCCACAAACATGTCCCAAAGTTGGATGATAATATAGCCTATGCTGATATAGAGTGATGTATCGACAAGCGCATCGAAATTATGAGATTGAATGCTTGAAGTCAGCGTGAGACTAATCATCAATACCCATCCTAAAATCGGACCGAGATAGGGGATAAGATTCAGCATGGCAGCCATCAATGCGATTAGCGTTGCATTTTGCACCGACAGTATGTTAAGCAAAATGGCGTAGAGCACAAACAAAATCGTAATTTGCAACATCAGACCGATAAAATAACTGGAGAGCAAATCTTTTATCTTTTCGGTTACCACTTTAAATCGATCTCTATCGTCTTCCGGAATAAATTTTACAATGGCATCTGTTGCTAACCCGCTGTCTTTCAACAAGAAAAAGCTAATGAAAGTAGTTGCAAACAAACCTATAATCAAATTGCCTAAAATGCCTACGATGGAATTGATAAACTTAGGCAACATTTTTAAATTGATTTCAGAAAAAATATTTGTCAACGAAAAATTGTCTAAAATATTAATGTTTTTGGCATTTAGATGATTTTTTAATTTATCGAATAATAGTTGAATTTTTTCCTGAAATTGATCAAAATCTAACAATGACAAATTCTTGCCTTGTTCAAAAAACACGGGAACAAAAATGCTGATTAGCGTTAAAATTACACCGACAAAAATCAACAAAGTGACAATCGTAGCTGCCAAATTTCTCAGTTTGAGTCGTTTTGTCAAAAACTTCTTGATGGGGCGACCGATAAGAGTGACAACAAATGCAATGATAATAAACAACAGAATCAACCGGATTTTATAAAAAAACCATAAGACTGCAACAACAGCCAGAAGCGAAAAGACCGCTTTGACAATTCCCTTGGCAATGATATTTGATTCGTTGCTCTGCATGCTTAATTAAACATCGTAAAAGTATAAAAAAAATAATAACAAATCCATTAAAATTCTAAAATGGTATTGTTCTTGCAGGATCTTAGGATATTTAAGAAATAAAACAATTTTTTTAGTAAATTGCGGTTATTATTTAAACCACAAAAAAACAATTTAAGATGAAAAAACTAATACTTTTGGCACTCGTTGCCATGATGATTTCTTCTTGCGCCGGCTCTAAAAACGTAAGAGTGGCAAAAAAAACAATTAAAGGAGATTGGATTTTAGATCATGTTTCTTACAATGATTTAAGAGCTTTCAAAGTTACTCTGTTTAACGATGCATCAAAAGAATGCTTTGAAAGAAGTCTGTGGCATTTTGTGCCGAACAACAACACCGGAACTTATGAAATGCAAAACGCACAATGCGACAGCGGAAAACGCTATTTCAGTTTTACCATTCAAGAAATTAATCCTGAAAAAGGATTGTTTGACTTCTTGTTAAAACCAACTGATGAAAAGAAGCACTCTAAAGACAATAAAGGCTTCAGGCTGCATCTAAAACATCTATCGGCAGACGCCATGCAATGGGAGCAAAGTCTAATGATGGATGGTGAACCTTTCATTATACATATGAATTTCAGTAAAATCGAAAAACAACAATAACATAAAACAGCACAAAATGAAAACAATTACAAAAAAACTATTTATTGCCACATTTTCTTTGATTCTTTTATCCGGATTATCGAGTTGCAATGCCATCAAAAATGCAAACAATAAACAAAAAGGAGCCGTAATCGGTGCCACTAGTGGAGCCATTCTGGGTGCCATCATTGGCAACAATGCAGGAAAAGGCGGAAACGGAAAACTAGGCGCAGTGATTGGCGGTGTTGTAGGAGGCGCTGCCGGAGTCATTATCGGACATGATATGGATAAGCAAGCGCAAAAAATAGAAAAAGAAGTTCCCGGAGCAAAAGTGGAACGTGTTGATGACGGCATTGTCGTGACTTTTGATGACAATGGAGGAGGGGTTTATTTTGCTACAAATAAGTATAATATCAATACCGATTCCAGAACAACGCTCAACAAGCTTGCCGGAGTTTTATATGAATTTCCGGACACACGAATTCTCGTTGTAGGACATACGGACAGCGTTGGAAGCGAATCTTATAACATGAGATTATCCAAAAGAAGAGCAAAATCGGTGAGCGGATATCTGACAAGAGAAAAAGGATTGTCATCTTCCAGATTCACAACTCGTTGGTTCGGAGAAACAAAACCCACACACGATAACAGTACTGCAGCGGGAAGAGCAAAAAACAGAAGAGTGAACATTGTTATTCTTCCTAGTCAAAAAATGATTGAAAAAGCAAAAAAAGAAAGTATCAAAGATTGATAGATTCACACAGTAAATGATTTTCTGCCCTTTCTGATTTTTAAAATCGGAAAGGGCTTTTTTTTGAAAAAACACACTTTCTTCCTCATCGGACATCATTCGAGTTGATAAGCTAAATTATTGAAAATTATAACATTACATAAAAAATGGCGAGAAATGATAACAGAACAAAAAATTTAACTATGCGTCTGCCCTAATATGCTTGACCTGACACTAGGTTTATTGAAATGAAAAGTCTATATTTGTGGTTCTTAACAAAAAAAGTATTATTAGATTACAAATGGCAAAATCACAACAGAGCTTTAACAAAAAAGAAAAAGAAAAAAAGCGTCTAAAAAAGCGCGAAGAAAAACGTAAGAAAAAAGAGCAACGCTTGGCAAACAGTAAGAAAGGAAGCGGCTTTGACAACATGATTGCCTATGTCGATGAATTCGGAAATTTAACGGATACCCCTCCTGATTTTTCGAACAGAGAGGAAATTGACCCTGAAAGTATTGTTCTCGGCATTCCCAAAAAAGAAGAAACCGATGAGGATTCTAACACCGACAAAACAGGAAAAATATCTTACTTTGACCATTCCAAGGGTTTTGGTTTCATTTTAGACAACGACTCACAAGAAAAATATTTTGTACACATCAGCGGGCTGATTGACGAGGTAGAAGAAGGAGATAAAGTGACTTTTGATTTGGAAAAAGGCATGAAAGGCATGAATGCCGTACGCGTGAAAAAAATCTGACTCTGATAATATCAATTCACCTTATTAATTTTTTTGTATGAATCTGACACTCTTGGTTTTAGCTGCAGGATTAGGCAGCCGATACGGCGGACTAAAACAGCTTGATCGGGTAGGGCCATCGGGAGAAACCATTATGGATTATGCGGTTTATGATGCCAAAAAAGCAGGATTTAACAAGGTGGTTTTTGTCATCCGGAAATCACTTGAAAATGCTTTTAAAACACAAATATTTTCCAAGTATCAAAATTTTATTGCAGTTGACTATGTTTTTCAAGAAATGCCGGAAATCTCAAATCAAAACAGAACAAAACCTTGGGGAACAGGACATGCTGTTCTTGCCGCAAAAAATAAAATCAACGAAGCTTTTTTAGTGATTAATGCCGATGATTATTACGGTGCAGAATCCTATAAGATTATGGCAGATTTTCTGAAAAATGAGCCTAAGAAACATTTTTACGGATTACTGGCATTTCGTCTAAAAAACACCCTGTCTGAAAACGGGAAAGTTTCTCGCGGCATTTGCAAAACCAATGGCAACATGGATTTAATAGAAATCACGGAACACACTGAAATTCAGTCTGACGGCAAACAAATTCTAACTTATCACGGCAACAAGAAATCTCCTGAGATTTTGCCGGCAGACATGCCAACATCCATGAATTTCACAGGACTCAAACCCGATGTTTTTCCATTGCTTGAACAAGCTTTTGATCAATTCTTAAAAGAAAATCAAAACAGTGATAAAGCAGAATTTTATTTTCCAAACTTTTTGTCAAACATGATTGAAAATTCTCAAATAACAGTGCGTGTATTACAAGGAAACGAACATTGGTTGGGCATTACGTATCCCGAAGATAAAAAGAATATCATGTTGAAACTTAAAGATAAAAATGCTAACTTTGGGTAGTCATGCAATCCGGAAAAATTCAACATATTATACAAACATTTTTTCCAAGCAAAACTTTGTTTCGCATAAAGGCGCTTGATGAAGGAAACATCAATAAGACTTTTCTGGTATATCCGGAAGAAAAATCGGAAAAATATATTCTGCAACAAATCAATACGCATGTTTTTAAAAATCCGATTGAATTAATGCACAATTTTGTGTATATCAGTCAACATATTGAAAAAAAACTCAAAGCCAAAGACTTTTACAAAAACTTCAAAGCATATCCAAGCAGAACAGGTGAGTGGTATCATATTCATTCAGACGGAAGCTTTTGGCGTATGATTGAATACATAGACGCAAAAACGATTGACAACCAGCGCATTACATCAAAAATAGCGTCTGAAGCAGGATGGATTCTAGGTTTTTTTCATCACATACTGGCTGATATCGATGTGTCTTTAATCAAAGAAACCATTCCGAATTTTCATCATGTGGATTTACACTATACAAAATTCACTCAAATTATATCAACAAAACCCGAGCGACTGGAAAAAACCTTGACAATCGCCCGAAAAATCAAAGAGAACCAAAAACTGATTAAAGAGTTTATTCGCCTGAAAAACAAACAAATTCTACCGAAAAGAATCGTTCATAATGATCCGAAATTGGGCAATATTCTGTTTGATAAGCAACAAAAAGCTTGCACAATGATAGATTTGGACACATGCATGCAGGGCTATTTGAATGTCGATTTTGGAGATGCCATTCGTTCCATTTGCAATACAAGCAATGAAAATGAACAAAATTTAAGTAAGGTGGATTTCGACAGCGAGATTTTTAAACATTTCACACAGTCATATCTGGATGCCGTCAAAGAGTTTATTTTGCCCATAGAAAAAGAATATCTGGCATTTTTTGTGTTGCTGATTACATATGAACAACTTATCAGATTTTATAATGACTATTTGCAAAATGATATTTATTATACTATCAAATACCCGAATCATAATCTTGACAGAACAAAAGTGCAGCTTAAACTTTTTGAAAAAATGTTGGACAAATATGATGAAATGAAAAAATTTATTACCGATAAATAACGAGTCGGGGATATTTTCTTATTTTGACCATAATTCACCAAATACGCACAATACGCACACTAGGGAAGATTCCTAAGTGTTCTATTTAACATAATATAAATTATAGAACAAATGTGCTTATAAGGATTTTACGATTATATCTAATGATACCCATATTTATGACTACCGATAATCACCACAAAAAAAATTGACAATTTTTTTGTATTGATAGCATTCAAAAAAATAATTATTTTTCGTATCTTGCTTTTTCGTTTCCTGAATCTCTTGAAAATTAGGAAATTTATAAATGATTAAAAAGATAACAAGAAAATGAGAAAAATTGCAGCATCAGAATTAATTCTAAATCCGGACGGCAGTGTTTATCATCTGAATCTATGCCCCGAACATATTTCGACCGATATTATTTTTGTAGGCGATCAAAAACGTGTAGACAGAATTGCCAAACATTTTAATAGCATTGAATTTGAGACACAAAAGCGTGAATTTCATACAGTTACAGGATTTTATAAATCCAAAAAACTAACGGTAATGTCCACCGGAATCGGTCCGGACAATATTGACATCGTGATGAATGAACTCGATGCTTTAGTCAATATAGACTTGGAAAAACGTGTTGAAAAAAGCAAACATACTGCGCTGAATATCATACGAATCGGCACATCGGGTTCTCTACAGGCAGATATTCCCGTAGACAGTTTTGTGTTAGGAAAATACGGTTTGGGAATGGATGGCATGCTACACTATTACGATGCCAAACATGTGCGTGAGTTGGATATGGAAGACGCTTTCATCAAACATACCGATTGGGATACCGACAAAGCCAGACCTTATATTGTAAAAAACAGCGATAAACTCGAAAAAATACTACTCACAGATAAGGTTTATAGTGGAATCACCGGCACAGCCGGCGGCTTTTTCGGTCCTCAAGGTCGAGTGCTGCGCTTGGCACTCTCCGATCCGGAAATGAATAAAAAAATGGATAGTTTTGAGTATAATGGTGTGAGAATGAGTAATTTAGAAATGGAAACTTCTGCCATCTACGGATTGGCTAAACTCTTGGGACATCACGCCTGCTCCATGAATGCCATCATTGCCAACAGAGCCAATATGACTTTTAGCAAAGACCCGTATAAGCCTATCGATGCATTGATTAAATATACATTAGACAAAATGCTCCAACTCTAAATTCTTATCAACCCTTAATATTATTTAAAATGTGGAAGCCTACTACTGATTTTATTAAAAAAACAAATCTTTATAAGCAGATGCAGAAACAGGGTTTTACAGACTATAAAGATTTTTATCAATGGTCTGTATCGCATAAAAAAGAGTTTTGGGATAACACCCTAAAAGCCTTGAACATTCAAATGCAAGTCCCCTATTCTACCGTTTTAGACGATTCTGACTCGGAATATCCTGTTTGGCTAAAAGATGCAAAAATGAATATTGTGGATTCGTGTTTTCAAGCATCACCGTCAGCGCTTGCCCTTATCTATCAAAAAGAAGGAGAAAAAGAAATCATCAAAATGAGCTATAATGATTTGGAAAAATATGTGAATAGGATTGCCAATTCCCTACAAAAAATCGGTTTAAAGAAAGGCGATGCCATTGGCATTGACATGTCAATGAACATTGAAGCAATAGCAATTTATCTCGCTGCCATAAAAGCCGGAATGATTGTGGTGACCGTGGCAGATAGTTTTTCATCGGATGAAATCAAAGTGCGCTTTGACATTGGTGAACCCAAATGGGTTTTTACGCAAGATTTTTTAATTCGCGGCAACAAAAAACTGCCTTTATATGAAAAAGTGGTCGAAGCACAAGCACCCAAAATCGTTGTAATTCCTTCTACAGACAAAAAAATTGAATTACGTTTGCAAGATATGTTTTGGAATGAATTTCTCAGCACCGACAGCTATTTTGAATCGGTATCTTCCGATGCGCAGGAAAGCATCACTATTTTATTTTCTTCCGGCACAACCGGTGCACCGAAAGCTATTCCTTGGAACCACACAACCGCAATAAAATCAGCAGCAGACGGATTTTATCATCATAATATCCAAACGGAAGATGTGGTGGCTTGGCCCACCAACTTGGGTTGGATGATGGGACCTTGGCTGATTTTTGCCACACTAATCAACAAAGGAACAATTGCACTGTTTGAAGGCAGTCCGATGAGCGATGACTTTGGCAGTTTCATTCAAAACGCCGCCGTGAATATGCTGGGTATTGTTCCCAGCATTGTTCGTGCATGGAAACGCAGCGGAAGCATGGAAAAATTTGACTGGTCTGCCATCAAATGCTTTAGTTCTACCGGTGAAAGCTCAAATCCGGAAGAAATGGAATATCTGATGGCATTGGCAGACCATAAACCTATTATTGAATATTGCGGCGGCACGGAAATTGGTGGCGGATATGTCACTTCCACATTGATACAAACCAATATTCCAAGCACTTTTTCCACCCCCGCTCTGGGAAATGAACTCGTGATTGTTGATGAAGAAAACAATCCTGCAGATAAAGGAGAAGTTTTTTTGATTCCTCCGGCAATGGGATTGTCTTTTAAGCTTTTAAACAAAGACCACCATAAAATCTATTATGAAAATACACCGAAAATCAAAGATAAACTCTTGCGCCGCCACGGCGACTATTTGGTCAGGATGGAAAACGGCTATTTTCGCGTGATGGGACGCACAGACGACAGCATGAACTTGGGTGGCATCAAAGTCAGCTCTTTGCAGATCGAAGAACTGGTTAACTCACATATTGCCGTGATGGAGTCTGCCGCCATTGCCATAAGCCCGAAAGATGGAGGTCCTTCCCTACTCGTTCTTCATCTTGTGCCCGAAGGAGAAGTTAATAAAGAATTGATTATGCATGAGTTACAAAAATTGATTAAACATAAACTCAATCCGCTTTTTAAAATTCATGATGTGGCAATTATAGACAAATTGCCCAGAACCGCTTCTAACAAAATCATGCGGCGTGTCCTGCGAAAACAATATGCCGAAAAATATTTTTGATATTGTTATGTAAAACTTGCGGTTTTATCCAGCTTTTTAGTTTGGATTTTAAAGCAACGCTGCTGCCACACACGTGGTCTCCGGCTGAATTATACACGTAAAGATATAAATGTTTATTAACATTTCTGATAAAAAAACACAATATCCTTTGGATATTTTATTGAAAAAGAATAGTTTTGATGTCGATTAATATAAATTATTTCAGTAAAATCATATTTACTATGCAAAATCACAAACCCAATAATAGCTATCGAGTTTGCATAGCTTTTTTTGATTTTACATCTAATTAGGTAGTTACTCAAAAAAAAGTTATTATGAAACTTGAAAAAATTCTTGACAATTTAAATTCCTTAGAAAAGAACTCATTTATCAAAATTATTGATAATATCATTTCTCAAAAACCTCAAAACTTTAAAATAATTGACAAAATATTGAGTCAATCAGATAAGGGATTGAAATCCGTTGATAGCCAGCAAGTATCGACAATTTTTAATTTGATTCGGAATGACTTTTCGGAGACTATAAAACAAGAATTTTTAGATACATCATCACAACTCGATATTTTAATTGATATTATCACCCGAGACGGAAATAACATCATGAAACAAGATTGGTTTTCTCGTTTATACGAGCAAGAACTTAAAAAACTCAAAAAGCGAGTAAAAGAATTGGATACATCCATAAAAAATGAAAAATCTGAAATTGAAGAAACAAGAAAAAGAGATTATAAAATATACAAATCTTGTGTTCATACCGCATACTATAATGATGAAGCTAATAATCGTGAAGCTAAGATTACGGATGATGAACTTTCCATATTATTGACTCTTGCACGAGAACTTGATTTATCTCAAGAGGAAAGAAAATTGATAAACTATATGGTTATTCCTATCAAACAAATAGATATTGATGAAATTATTAATAATCTGAAAAATATAGGAGTAATCTTTTATTCTAAAAAACACAGCACAGTTTATGTAGCTGACGAAATTGTTAGGATTTTAAGAAAGCTTCGTGGCAAAGAGGTTGCGGACAAATTTTTAAGACGTATTTTGAAAGTTTTGAGAGCGCCTGAAATCAATCTTATTGCTAAAAAACACAATATTGACAGAAAGTTAAATAATGATGAAAAAATTAAAGAAATTATCAAAGAAGGAATTGGATTAACAACTATTTTATTGGCTGTGCATAAAGACGGGACTAAACTTAATGACAAAAAAAAGTTTGTAAATGAACTTTGGGAGAAGCGTTTACAAATTAAACAATCCCTAAAAGGAGTAACATTAGAAGATAAAATATCTAATTTAGTTGCCTATTTTGAAAACCGTGAAAAGGATGAAAAAGTCGGAATTTCCGTTGATGGATATGAAAAATTATTAATAGACTTGGATGAAACTCTTCCAAAAATTAACAAGATAGTAAAAGATATTTTTGAAATTCAAGATGAATTTGTTCTAAAAAGCGATTTACTTCTTGACTACAACATTAAACCAAGAGATATTTTAGATATAATTCCACAACAAGAATTATCTAAATTTTGTAAGGCTAGAGATATAAAAACTCGTGGAGATGAAACCTTAAACATACTCGATAATTACAAAGATGCTGAAAATTTATATTTTGAAAACTATGAAAATATAGGATTTAGAGATTTGAATACTCTAAAAGAGAATGGCATCAGCATTAAAGAAAGTGAATTAGGGATGAAATTTGAAGAACTTACAAAAAGTATTTTTACTAAACTAAGATTCAATGTTGACGAAAGTCTAAGAAAAAAATTGAACACAAAAAAAGATAAAATTGATATCATTCTCAATATAGGAAATAATGAAGTTATAATCGTTGAATGCAAAACCACAAAAGAAAAAGGATACAATAAATTTTCAAGTGTTTCTAGGCAATTAAAAGCATACAATCATTTAGCAAGTAAAAATGAGCTACAAGTCAGGAAAATGCTCTTGATTGCTCCTGAGTTTAGTGATGATTTTATTGAAGATTGTGAAATGGATGTTGAACTAGACTTATCACTGTTGACAGCAGCAGCACTGGTAAAGATTTTGGAGGGATTTAAAAAATCAAAACACAAAGAATTTCCATACAAACTATTGATGAGAGATGTATTAATCAACGCTGACAGAATTGTTAAAGCAATAACAAAATAAAAAACAAATATAAAGTTTTGGAGAAAAAGTCCTCTCTCCTAGTTTATGAACTATATGAACTGACCGGAAGAAATTGCGGTAGTGGAAGAAAATGTGAAGTGAAAAGAAATTTATAATAAACTGCCAATAAATTTATAAAATGAGTTCAACTAGTTTAAAAAAATGTTTGTGGTGTTTAAAAACCGAACCTGAAACTACTTTTAATAAAAAAGCACATACTATACCTAAATCATTAGGTGGACAGAATTATAATGGAAATATTTGTGATGAATGTAATGCATATTTTGGCAGCAAAGAAGGACATAATGGAGTATACTCATTAGAAGAAGCACTTAAAGAAACATTTAATATTACAAGGAGAAGATTATTAAACCCAAAAGACACAAAACGAAAAGTAGGTCGTTTTAAATCAAAATTTTTTGAAATCGAAAAATCAAATCAAAAAAATAAAATAATAATTAAAAATAACTTCAAGTTTATTCCTTCTTTTCAAAAAGAATTTGCAAGAGGTTTTAAAAGAGGTCTATATAAAATGTATCTCGAAGAACTTAATATACAAAAAGGATTAGGGTATGAAAAAAAATATGATATTGTAAGAAATTTTGCAAGATACAATAGAGGAGATTTACCTACACTTTATTTTATTAGAAAATATGGTGTAATATTTATGTTAAAGAAGGAAGCTGAAACTCCAAAATTATACTTTAACAAAATGAAATATTTATATAAAGATGATAAATTTGATGAAATTGAATTTTTAGGGCATGTATTCGGTTTTTCTTTCACAAAATTTTCTGAAAGTGATTTGGAAAAATATTTAAGTAACTCTGTTAAAATCAAAAAGGATCTTTTTAAAGGATATAGTTTTGTCAATCGTATAACTGATATTGATTTTACATTTAGCATTATGGATGATAAATAGAAGGACAAAAAACGTCAGAACAATCTTACCTCTTTGATATCAAATGTTTATAGAAAACGCAAATCACAAAAACACATACGACCCCGAAGGGGTCGCACCCGGGGTTCGCGTCATCATAGCTATAAACATGCAATCCCGTTGGGATTGTAAGAAGAAAAACATGTAAGAATTTCAAGAAACCTAACTTTATAAAAACAAAAAAGTTTATGAAAAGCGACCCCAGAGGGGTCAAATGTTTATAGAGAACGTCCACCACAAAAACACATACGACCCCGAAGGGGTCGCACCCGGGGTTCGCGTCATCATAGCTATAAACATGTAAGAATTTCAAGAAACCTAACTTTATAAAAACAAAAAAGTTTATGAAAAGCGACCCCAGAGGGGTCAAATGTTTATAGAGAACGTAAATCACAAAAACACATACGACCCCGAAGGGGTCGCATCCGGAGTTCGGTATCATCATAGCTATAAACATGCAATCCCATTGGGATTATCAAATTAATATCATCCCATATAAATATTTACCAACATTTAAAGAAAAATTATTAACTTTAAACAATAAAAACAGAAATTATGAGCACCTTTTCACAAATCTATATCCAAGTTATTTTTGCCGTTAAAGGTCGAGAAAGTATGATACACAAATCTTGGGAAGAAGAACTATATAAATACATAACCGGCATTATTACCCATAAAGGACAAAAATTAATTGCTATAAACAGTGCCGCTGATCATATACATATGTTTATAGGACTAAAACCCGCTTGCAGATTATCGGATTTAGTGAGAGAAATAAAGAAATCGACCAATGCTTTTATTAAAGAAAAGAAATTTACTCCCTATAAATTTGAATGGCAAGAAGGCTATGGAGCGTTTTCTTATTCGCATTCAGCTTTAGACAATGTAATAACCTATATCAATAATCAAAAAGAACATCACCACAAAAGAAGTTTTAAAGAAGAATATGTTGATTTTTTAAAAAAATTTAATGTTGATTTTAAAAATGAATATTTATTTGATTTTAATGAATAAGTAAGAGATAATTAAAAATAGAGAGATAAACCGGAAATGTTCAAATGTTTATAGAGAACATACACCTCAAAATACATACGACCCCAAAGGGGTCGTATCCGGAGTTCGTATCATCATGGCTATAAACATGCAATCCCGTTGGGATTGTAAGAAGAAAAACATGTAAGAATTTCAAGAAACCTAACTTTATAAAAACAAAAAAATTATGTGAAAAAGCGACCCCAAAGGGGTCAAATGTTTATAGAAAACACAAATCACAAAAACACATACGACCCCTTCGGGGTCGCATCCGGGGTTCGTGTCATCATAGCTATAAACATGCAATCCCGTTGTGGGATACAGATTAGAATAAAAAAAACTATGTTTTTATAGCAAGACAAAACGAAAAAAACACTCGCTCACCTACTAGCCTTTTTTTATACCGGCAATGGTATCGTTTACAATTTTTTCCATGGTTGCCGTTACATGTTTTGAAAGTGCTGCTACTTCCAACTCAGGAAACATCATGCTGACCATCCAAGGTTTCATTTTCATATAACGAAGCGTTGTTTTTTTATTTTCTCGTGCCACAATAATACTTTTAGGCATCATCACGCCCATATCATAGCTCATATCGGTCAGTGCCTTATGCGATTTCGGGGCATTGCAAATCTGAACAATTTTATATTCAAAACCATCATCCAATCTCAGATGTTTTTTGGCATAGGTCGATTTCAAATCGTGAATGGTTTGAATGCCGAACTGATTGTCTTTAACCGCTTTTTCCAAAGATGTCAATACGGCATCAAAAGGCGCATCTACTTCGACTTTCTGCACTACTTCTCCCAGCAGCATTCTAGAGATAAATTTTTTCATATGTGTTTCTTTTTTTTTGCAAAAATAAAAGGCTTTTACAAAACAATTGGTCATAAAAGTTACGCATAAAATACTATTTATCAGCATTTTGTGTCACAAAGATTACAAATATTTTATACAGAATCAGTTTTTGAAAAAGCTAAAAACCGTCAGTCCGTATTTTCTAGAGAAATCAAAATTGGCATATGTGTCAAAAGTATATGCTTTGACATGTTCCACAATCAAAAAACCATCATCCAAAAGCAGTTTGCGCTCAAAAACCGTTTCAATCAGTTTGTCTAACTGTGCTTTGTCTATATCATAGGGCGGATCGGCAAAAATGATGTCATATGAATTGTTGGTAGTGCTAAGAAATTTCAGCGCTTCTTTCTTAATGGCAATAATCGGAAAATCAAAATCTTTGGTGATTTTCTTCACAAATCGAATCACGGGATAGTTTTGATCTACGGCGTGAATGCTTTTGCTTCCTCTTGATGCAAATTCATAGGAAATACTGCCACTACCCGTATATAGATCTAATACACTGACTTCCGGAAAATGAAAATGATTGTTCAGAATATTGAATAGAGATTCTTTGGCTCGATCGGTTGTCGGGCGAATGGGAAGATTCTTGGGCGCCACAATTCTTCGTCCTTTATATTCTCCTGAAATAATTCTCATAGGTTTTTAGAGTATGAAATTGTTGAATTTAAGATTGGTTTTCCCGGGAATAATCTCCCAATCTTTTTGAAAATCTTTTAGGTTTTCTATGATTTCAGCATCTGCTGTTGTGCCCATAATATGGAACGATGTTTTTTCTTTGTCAATCTTCAGTTGCTCCAAGGCATAGAAGAAATAATAGAGAAAATCGTCTGTGTTTTCCGCTTCAAAATTGTTATACAACAAGATTTCATCGTCTTTGAAAATCAGCAATTGAAAATCTTTCGGATAGACATTGAGATAAACATCATAAAATTTTACAAAACTTGTGTTTCTTCTGATTTTATTGACTTTTTTGATGAATATACTAGACGAATGATAATAGTTAACCGACTTGTTATAGTCTAAAAAAACATTGTTGATATTGACATAAGGAACATAGACATTGACCAAATCTGAAACATCGTCATAATTGGCATAGTCATTGGGCAACAACCGCATGTTGAATTTTAGATAGTCTTTCAAGTGTTTTTTATCAAAAAAATCTTTTGGAACAAGCGTATTCAGGTTGTTATGATGAATAAGCCTCACGCTGTTAAATCGCTTTTGCAAAACGGGTCTTTCTTCAACAATTTCACGTAACTTGCGTTCCAGCTGAAAAGGGTTGAGAGCATCAAAAATATATTCAAAAGTCTTGGATGTTTTGGTTTCAACATCTTTAAGCACAAAAGAAAGTCCATACAAGCTGACAAGTATGGACAATTTTCTTTTATCTTTATCTATATTCTTATTTTTTTTCGTCACCTATATCGTATAGTTTAGGCCAGTTTCCGGAATCGTTCACTTCGTCAAGAGAACCAATTTGAATATACTCTCCATTGATTTCTTTGGTGCTGCGAATTTGTTTTTCCAATGTGATCAAATCCGGTTGTTGGTCATACAGAACTTCTTTTTTGTCTACTCTAACCCTAAAAACAGGAATTTTCACGTTAGACTTCACCAAATCATTGGCTTCAATCTCAAAAGCAACTTGTTTTTCTTTGCCCGGAACCGGAACCCATTTCAAATCTTTATATCTATCGCTGTTTTTAAACAGAGAGTCTTTCACCGGCACAAAACCAAGCGTATCAATCACAACCACTTCTTTTGTGATATCGATTTTTAGGTTTTTGTCAAATTCTTGATAACTTGAGTCTCTTTGTTGTGTGATTACAAATTGAGCCGTATCTATAAACTTAACCAAATTTTCAAAACTACCTGCATACTTTCCTATCACAGCCTTATGGGCTATTTCCGCCTTTTGAATGTCTTTCAGTTTTTCAACAACTTTTTTATATCTGACAACTTTTTCCTTATTAAACTTCACAGGATCATAAATGGAATTATATATCTTATATCCTAAAAACAAGGCAAGAATAAGAAGAACACCATTCAGAATAAGTTTTGCTTTCAAAGGAAAGGATTTAACCATAATATAAGAGAATCCAGCTGCAACTAGTGCTATAACTACAAGGTAAATGATAATTTGTAACATGTTTTTTTGTTTAATTGATATTCGCAAATATAAAATAAAAATCTAATATGAATAAATTTTTTATAAACAAATCAATACCCTATTTTTGTATTTTTATCAAACTCATGAATAAGGCTGATTTTTACCAAATATTAAGCAATAAATTTTCATATGAAATAACAGATTCTCAAGACCTGTTATTGCAAAAAATATCAGATTTTATCGTTGAGCGCTCCGAGACCATTTTTTTGCTGAAAGGCTATGCCGGAACCGGAAAAACAACGATTATCAGTACCTTGGTTCAGAATTTATGGCAAGCAAAATATAAATATACACTCTTGGCACCCACAGGAAGAGCGGCAAAAGTAATTTCTTCTTATGCCAAATATCCTGCATATACCATTCATAAACACCTGTATTATCCAAAAACCGACAGCTCCGGAAAGCTGAGCTTTACTTTGAGAAAAAACAAGCAACGCAATACTGTTTTTATTGTAGATGAAGCTTCTATGATCAGCGGAAATAACAAATCGGATTCTCTTTTTGACACTGTTTCTCTTCTATCCGATTTGATTGAGTATGTCTATTCAAACACCGGAAACAAGCTGATTCTCGTTGGAGACACGGCACAATTGCCTCCTGTTGGCATGGAACTCAGCCCTGCCCTGGACAAGGAATATTTGGAATATGAATATAACCATCCGGTTGTGGAATTTGAGCTGGATGAAGTGGTCAGGCAAAGCCTGCATTCGGGCATTCTGTTCAACGCAACAAAAATTCGTGACGGCATTGCAGAAGAATCTACAAAAGATATCAAATTCAACACGCAAGGCTTTGATGATTTTATTAAATTGGATAACGGCTACGATATTCAAGATGCCATTCAAGAAGCTTATGGCGGAAATATCTTTGAAGAAACTGCAATTGTTGTTCGTTCCAACAAAAGAGCCAACTTGTATAACCGGCAAATCAGAAACAAGATTTTGTTGAAAGATAACGAGTTGGATGTAGGCGATTTTTTGATGGTTGTCAAAAATAATTATTTCTGGATTGACAAAAACTCCTCTGCCGGATTCATTGCCAACGGTGATGTGATTGAAATTCTGGAAATATTCAAATTTATAGATCTTTACGGATTCAGATTTGCTGAAGTTCGCGTTAGAATGGTTGACTATCCCGATGAAAAGCCTTTTGAAACCATTCTTCTTCTTGACACCCTGCAATCTGAAACGCCTTCATTGACCTACGAAGAAAGCAATAAGCTCTATCAAGCTGTGAATGAAGACTATGCGCATCTGAAAACAAAATGGGCAAGATATAAAAAGGTGAAAGAAAACAAATATTTCAATGCCCTACAAGTGAAGTTTGCCTATGCCATCACTTGTCATAAATCGCAAGGCGGACAATGGAACAATATTTTTGTCGAACAACCTTATATGATGAGCCTTGAAAACAAAGAAGAAATGCGCTGGTTATACACAGCTTTTACGCGAGCGCAAAAAAAACTGTATTTGATCGGGTTTAAAAACGATTTTTTTATCGATGATTAATCAAAACAAATAAAAATGAAAAAAAACATTGCCAAAATCATGCAATTTTTCTCCGGGTGGAAAATCAATATTCCGGAAGAATACAGACTTAAAAAAGCCGTGATGATTGCTGCCCCACACACATCCAATTGGGATTTGGTTCATGCCATGCCCGGATTATGGCTTGGCGGATATAATCCTAAATATTTTATCAAAGACAGTTTCAAAAAAGTGCCCGTTGTCGGTTGGTTTCTGAAATGGATTGGTGCACTATGGGTAAATCGTTCCAAAAACAATAACCTGATTAAACTCTCTGTAAAAATGCTGCAAGAAGAAGATGAGCTTTTACTTTTGGTTCCGGCAGAAGGCACCCGCAGTTTTGTCAAAAAATGGAAACTCGGTTTCTATCATATTGCCAAAGAAGCCAATCTGCCCATTTTGCTCTCTTATTTGGACTATCAAAAAAAAGAAGCCGGCGTTGGAAAGATTATATATATTTCTGATTTTGAGAAAGATATGAAAAAAATTGAAGATTTCTATAAAAATATCACCCCAAAACATCCTAAAAAATACAATCCGATTATTTTTGAAAGAAAAAATAATAATCAATAAATTTCGGTTTTTAATTACCAACTCAACAAGCGGTTGCTACGAATGCACAAATTTTTTGAAGCCCGCACTTTTTCCTTTTCACTTATATGCGCATTGCTCCCCCCCCCCCGCTTTTCCATCCTTTAAACTCACATCTTTACAAATTTTTCACTTTAAACTTTTTCCTTTAAACTCATAGTCTCCAGTCATCCGGCTTCTTTCTCCTTTTAATGTTTGTCATGTCGAGTGGTGAGGCTCCGCTTCATTGTGTCGAGACGCCTTTCTCCTTTTCCATAATCAATGGTGATGATGGTGGCCGTGACCGTGACCATGGTCATGATTATGATCATGGTCGTGATGAAACGATGCAGGATCCAGCGCTTTTAAAGTTCCTTCAATCAATTGTTTGATAGCTTCATCAGGATTTTTCTCCTCAATCAAATAAGCTCTTACCCCCAATTGATACAGTTTATGAATAGCCCCCTGTCCTACTCCTCCGGTCAAAAGAATCTGACTTTTTAGAACTTCATGCTCTTCAAGATTGATATTCGGACTATGCAACAGATTGTGCAATACGTGTTCTTTATCGACTTTGATGACTTTGGCAGATAAAACGCCTTCTTCTTCATCGATTTCATAAATTTTAAAAAAACGCACATGTCCGGCATGTTCGGTGAGCTTATCTCCTTTTCTATTTGTGGTTACAGCAACTTTTGCTTTCATATGTTTTTATATTTAATCGTTATTTTTGATACAAAACTATCAAAAAAATGAATTATATTTGCCATAATTAGACTATTTATGAACTATATTGTTTCAGCCTTAAAATACAGACCGAAAATATTTGAAGAAGTTGTTGGACAGCAAGCGGTTACCAATACGCTCAAGAATGCCATTGCCAAAGATCATTTGGCACAAGCTTTGTTGTTCACCGGTCCGCGTGGGGTTGGAAAAACCACTTGCGCCCGAATTTTGGCACGAGAAATCAATAAATTCGAGGGATTGTCAGAAGAAGAAGATTTTGCTTTTAATATTTTCGAATTAGATGCAGCTTCAAATAATTCTGTTGATGATATCAGAACGCTGATTGAACAAGTCAGAATTCCACCTCAGACCGGAAAATATAAAGTCTATATCATTGACGAGGTGCATATGCTTTCAACACAAGCTTTTAATGCTTTTTTGAAAACTTTGGAAGAGCCACCTGCGCACGCCATTTTCATTTTGGCAACCACAGAAAAGCACAAAATCATACCAACCATTCTCTCTCGTTGTCAAATCTATGATTTCAAGAGAATCAGCGCATTTGATATCAAAGAACATTTGAAAAATATCGCCGAAAAAGAAAACTTGGAAGCAGAAGAAGAAGCACTCTATCTCATTGCACAAAAAGCAGATGGTGCGTTGCGCGATGCGCTCTCTCTGTTTGACAAAATCGCCAGCTATTCCGATGGAAAAATCACAAGAAAAATGGTTTCGGAAAGCATGAATATTCTTGATTACGACTCTTATTTTGAAATGGTTGACCTGATGCTTCAAAACGATATCCCTACTATTTTGAACTATTTCAATTCCTTGCTTCAACAAGGTTTTGATGCGCATCAACTCATATCCGGTCTCGGAAGCCACTTTAGAGATTTGTTGGTGGCAAAAGATTCCAAAACACTGGATCTGTTAGAAGTGAGCACAAGCATAAGAGAAAAATATGCTGTTCAGTCTAAAAAAATGGACTTACGACTTTTGATCAGAGCAATGGAACTCGCCACAGAAACTGATATCAACTATAAGATGAGTAAGAATCCGCAGTTGCTGGTTGAACTCACACTGATGAAACTCGCTTCTCTGCATACAGACGAAGCTAAAAAAAAAATAGCTGATATTCTTCCGGCATCGCTTTTCAGGCATACGACTCAAATCGTTGAAGAAATCAAAGAAACAAAAGACAAAAAACTTGAAGAAGTTCCTGCGACAAAACATGAAGCAAAACCTTCTGCACCCAAAACACCACCAAGACCCGCAACAACAATTCCCAAAATGACATCCTCTCAAAAAACATCGGGTTTATCTCTTGCAGGTTTAAGAAAAAAGAAAGCCGAAATTTTTGAACAAAACAAGCAAAGGCAAGGCATGGAACTCCCTACGGACGAATTTGATTTTGAGACCTTTGAAAAACTTTGGAAACAGTATATCGAAAAGCTGAGAAAAAACAAAGAAAAAAATTTACTTTCCATTCTCACCATAGACCGCAACCCAAAACTTGAAGGCTCAAAAATAAAATTGGTATTGACCAGTGAACCTCTTAAGAGAGAACTGGAAAGAAATAAAGAAAAAATTCTCAAGTTTTTGCGTAGAAATTTGAACAATTATGATATAGATTTCATCATTGAAATCAATGCGGAAAAAGAAAAAGATTTTGTTTATTCAAAAGCTGATAAATTCAAAAAATTAGTCGAGAAAAATCCCGATTTGGAATATTTAAAAGACAGATTCGGATTGGATATTTAGGTCAAAGACAGTTATGATAGAGCAAGAATTGATAACATATTTAGTCGGTTTTTTCATCGTGGCTATTGCCGCTTATGAAATAGCTGTTTTTCTGCAACAAAAAATACATTTCCCGCTAATCACCGGCATGATTCTGACCGGAATCGTTGCCGGATCATCTCTGTTGAGTTTTATTTCTGAAGAAGCCTTGCCAAAACTCAATTTTTTAAACGAGATTTCTTTGGCAATCATTGCATTTTCGGCAGGAGCAGAATTGCATCTGGAAGATTTGCGCAGTCGTCTGAAAAGCATCAAATGGATGACCATTGCTCAATTGCTTGTCACCTTTGTCTTGAGCAGTATTTTTATTTATTTCATTGCCTCATACATTCCTTTTATGACAGGAATGAACACCAATATCAAATGGGGAATATCACTTCTGTTTGCCACAATTTTTGTGGCGCGTTCTCCATCATCTGCCATTGCCGTAATCAATGAAATGAGAGCACGAGGTCCTTTTGTGAAAACAGCAATGGGAGTGACTGTGGTCATCGATGTTTTAGTAATCATCTTGTTTGCAATTGTTTTTGCTTTGGTCAAAACAATCATCAACGGAGACGAAATAAACCTGATGTTTTTGTTTGTCTTGTTGCTGGAACTGGCAGCCTCATTTATCTTAGGCTATGTGTTTGGAAAATTTTTAGAACTTATTCTAAGAACCAATCTGTCATTCTATATAAAAGGCGGACTTATTGTATTGTTAGGCTACGGAATTTACCTGCTGAATCACAGCGTAAAAGATTTTGCCCTGCAATATCATCTGCATTTTGAACTGGAACCACTGCTGATTGCCATCCTAGCTAGTTTTTATATCACAAACTATTCAAAATTTAATCATGAGTTCGAACAAATCGTAGAAAAAATAAGTCCTTACATATACATCATTTTCTTTACGCTTACCGGTGCTTCACTTTCCTTGCAAACGCTTGTCAATGTGATTGAAATTGCTCTTATTTTGTTTATTCTCAGAATTATCACACTGGTCATTGGCGGTTTTGTTGGAGTTTGGGGTGCTAAAGAACCTTCAAAATTCTATGTTATTTCTTGGATGCCCTATGTGACACAAGCCGGAGTTGCCATTGGTTTGACCACCCTGATTTCAAATGCATTTCCGGGGTGGGGACATGAATTTGAAACCATTATCATTGCCATCATTGTTATCAATCAAATCGTAGGACCACCATTGTTTAAATGGGCAATAAAATATATAGGTGAAGCACATCAAAAACAAGACTACAAAATCACAAGCACACAACATTATGCCGTAATTTTCAGCTTGGAAAGCACCTCATTGGCTTTAGCCCGACTATTGAAACAACAAGATTGGAAAGTGAAAATCATCACCACCCAAAGCAATTCAAGTATTGAAGATATTGAAATTTTACGCGTAACCGAATACAATAAAGACAATATTTCCAAATTGGATTTAGGAAACCCCGATAGTGTAATTCTGCTATATCCTGACGATGAACGCAATTTTGAAATAGCAGAATGGATTTATGAAACCATAGGTTCTCCTAATATAATAGCAAGATTGGAAAGTGGTTCATTCGCTCAAAAATATAGAGAGATTGGCATAAAAGTTATCGAGCCTACTGCTGCCATGGTCAATTTGCTTGACCACTTGGTTCGTGCTCCGGAAGCCACCAATATCCTACTCGGATTTGATGAAAATCAAGATACCATTGATGTTGAGGTTCGCAATTCAGATCTATTTGGTTTGCGTATTCGAGATTTGCATTTGCCTCAAGATGTGATTATCTTGTCTTTGAAACGGAAAGGTAACACCGTAATCACCCACGGATATACGCAATTGAGAATCGGTGATATTCTGACCTTTGTAGGTTCAAAAGAAAGCTTGGAAAAAGTGCAGATGCTTTTTGAATATTAGAATCCTGATTGAGTAAAAACCACAAAATAATGCCTGTGCACAAAACAAATTGCAGAGAAAAAGCTTTGAAAACAGAAAAAAACCATGATTAAAACCCTAAAATAAAAATTTGAAAAAAATATTAAACATATCAATACTCGGCGCCGGCAATGTAGCCACTCATTTGGCAAGAGTTCTTTCAGCACGTCCTGAAGTACATATACAACAAATGTATAATAGACACATCAAGGCTTTGTCAACCTTTGAAAATTCTATTGAAATCATAGATGATCTTTCAAAATTAAAATCCGTTGATATCATCATTATTTCCATTACGGACGATGCTATTTCAAATTTTTCGAAACAACTATCTCACTTATCTTCGCTGGTTGTTCATACCTCAGGTAGTGTATCGATAGATGCTTTGCAAGTCAAACGAAAAGGCGTTTTTTATCCATTTCAAACTTTTAGCAAAGCGAAAAAAAGAATGGATTTTAAAGAAATTCCCATACTGATTGAAGCCAACAATAAACAAGATTTGAATTTGTTGGAAAATTTAGGAAAACTCGTCTCTGACAAAGTTCTGCACCTTGACTCCAAACAGCGCAAAGCCTTGCATATAGCCGGTGTATTTGTGGCAAATTTTGTCAACCATCTATATGTTCAAGCAAATAAAATATTAAAAGACAATTCATTGTCATTCGATTTATTAAAACCATTGATTCAAGAAGTAACTCAAAAAATAACAGTGCTGCCGCCTGAAAAAGCCCAAACCGGTCCTGCGGCAAGAGGAAATCAAAAAATTATACAACAACATTTGGAATTTTTACAAGATAAAAATCAAAAAGAAATTTATAAATTGCTCAGCGAATCGATCTTAAGCTCGTATCATACAAATAAGAAAATCATAGCGGATGAAAAAAAATAATCTGGAAAACTCCTACAAGAAAAAACTCAAACATATCAGCACTTTTATATTTGACATTGATGGTGTGCTGACAGATGGCAAGGTGCATATCAACTCTGAAGGTGATTTAATCAGAACCATGCTGACCAAAGACGGATTTGCCATAAAAACAGCCGTAAAAAAAGGATTTAGAGTGGCTATAATCTCCGGCGTAAAAGATGAAAACATAATCAAACGACTCAAATATTTAGACATTGCCGATATTTATCTCAAAACAGACAACAAGCTTCCTACATTTTTGAGGTTTATGAAAAAATATAATCTCAAAACGGAAGAAGTGCTCTATATGGGCGATGATATTCCGGATTTACCCATTTTGAAGAGGGTCGGGTTGTCTACGGCACCAAAAGATGCCGTTCAAGAAGTAATCGATACAGTTGATTATATCTCACCGAAAAACGGTGGAGAAACCTGTGTCAGAGATGTAATTGAACAAGTGCTCAGAGTACAAAATAAATGGAATTTTGATGAAGAAAACAACCAAACAGCTGCCAATTGATTTATTTCACTTGGTTCGTTATAAAAACATTCTTATTTTTCTTCTTCTACAGGTTTTATTGTGGATTAGATATTATTACCACTCAGAAGAAATATTAAACTACTTCCTGTTTAACCTTGTTTTTGCTTTTTTTGCAGCTGCCGGAAACCTGCAAAATAATATACTTGATTTTGAGCTCGACCGTCATAACAAGAAATCTAAATTACCCGACAGTAAACCCAAAAAATATGAATCTGTTGTTTATGTGTTATACGGTTTTGGACTCATACTGGGATATTATCTTTCTTTCAAAATGGGTATCAATTTCAGAGAATGGTTGGTGATTCCCGTATTGCTCAGTCTTTATAACTACTTCTTAAAAAAACTTCCGCTTATCGGAAATATTGTCGTCAGTTTTTTGATTGCCTACGTGATTGCACTACCCGCAGATTTTTTTATTATTCATAAATATGCTTCACATATCGAGACCATCAATTTCTATGCTGTAATGGCGTTTTTTCTAAATTTGATTAGAGAAATTGTCAAAGATATCGAAGATGTGGACGGCGACAAGCTGTTCGGTTATCAAACCTTGCCTGTTCTCAGTACCAAGCATACTCATATTGCGCTGATAATCATTATATTGGCTTATCTGTCAATATTTTTCTATTACACCAAAGATTTGATTATCATCAGAATAATTTATCTCGTCCCCACAACAGTGATTCCCCTAGCTTATGTCTATCATTTGATCAACTCCAATAAAACCGCTAAAGCTTCAAAAATGATTAAATATATTATGCTTTTAGGAATTATAAGTATATTGTTATGAAAAACCTGAAATATAAAATCCTACTGGGAAGTCAATCCCCCAGAAGAAAAGAATTATTGGAGAAAATGGATATAAAATTCCGGATTGTCAAAATCAATTTCGAAGAAAAATATCCAAAAAATATTCCCATTGCCGAAATTCCCGAATTTTTGGCGTTACAAAAATCAAAAGCCTATTCCAAGATTCAACCGGAAGAACTGCTTATCACCGCAGATACGCTTGTAATACTGGAAAAAGAAATTCTTGAAAAACCAAGGAATAAAACGCAAGCCAGAAAAATGCTTCAAAAATTGTCAGGAAAAAAACATAAGGTTATCACAGGAGTATGTCTGAGAACCAAAAACAATTCTTGCAGTTTTTCAGATATATCCAAAGTATATTTCAAAAAATTAAGTCCGGAAGAAATAAACTATTATGTCGATACTTATAAACCTATGGATAAAGCCGGAGCCTACGGTATTCAAGAATGGATTGGGCTGATTGGTATAAAAAAAATCAAAGGTTCTTATTTTAATATTATGGGCTTCCCTACTGAAAAATTTATGACTTATGTCAGGCAATGTAAATAAATCGTTAAATTATTAAACCATAGTGCTTAAGTAGTATTTTTTTTTAAATTTGACTAGCAAAATATTTTTACTCAAAACTATGGAAAACTTATTTTTAGTCTTAATTGTCATCCTTCTCATTCTTGCAGTGATTGACCTGATTGTCGGTGTCAGCAATGATGCCATCAATTTTTTGAATTCCGCCTTGGGTTCAAAAGCCTTTAATTTCAAAACCATTATGATTGTTGCCAGCTTGGGAATATTTATAGGAGCCGTATTCTCCAGCGGCATGATGGAAGTGGCTCGAAAAGGAATTTTCAATCCCGGCATGTTCTCTTTCAACGACATTATGGTTGTGTTTTTAGCGGTAATGTTGGCAGATATCCTTCTTTTGGATATTTTTAACAGTCTTGGCATGCCAACTTCCACTACTGTTTCTATCGTATTTGACCTTTTGGGAGCAGCTGTTGCCATAGGGCTCTGGAAAACCATTGGAAAAAGTGCCGATATCGGAGATGTTGCACTCTATATCAACTCTTCCAGTGCACTTAAAATTATCTCGGGTATCTTACTCTCGGTGGTCATCGCTTTTTCAGTAGGAGCAATTGTGCAATACCTGTCTCGTTTGGTCTTTTCTTTTCAATATGATGTGAAAAGACGCGCAATTTCCACCGCCATTTTCGGGGGGATTTCCATTGCTGCCATCACCTACTTCATCATCTTAAAAGGATTGAAGGGAACAGACTATTACGGACAAATCAAAGGTTTTTTACACGAGCATACCCTAAACATCATATTGTCCAGTTTATTGCTTTGGACCGTGGTTTCTTATCTTCTTATAAAAGTATTTCATATCAATATATTAAAATTTATCATTCTCTTGGGAACCTTCTCTCTGGCTCTGGCATTTGCAGGAAACGACTTGGTGAACTTCATCGGTGTTCCGATTGCAGGATATAACTCGTATGAAGCTTGGGCAGCATCCGGACAACCTGCCACTGAATTTATGATGACCGTTCTAGGAAAAAAAGTGCCCACACCTATTATCTTTTTGATTGGAGCCGGATTAATTATGGTTATCACATTATGGACATCAAGTAAAGCTAAAAAAGTTGCCAAAACAGCCATAGACCTTTCTGCTCAAGGAGATAAAGAAGAAAAATTTCAAGCCAATCCCGTATCTCGTGCCGTTGTAAAAGCTGCTATGTGGACCAACAAAGGTTTTGATTTTTTCATTCCCAAACCTACACAAGAATGGATAAACTCTCGCTTTAGAACACCTGCCATTGCAGTACAACCGACAGAAGATGTGCCTGAATTTGACCTGATTCGTGCATCGGTGAACCTGTTGGTTGCCGCCATTCTTATATCTATTGCAACTTCCATGCATTTGCCCTTGTCAACCACCTACGTAACTTTCATGGTCGCCATGGGTGCTTCGTTGGCAGACAGAGCTTGGGGACGAGAAAGTGCCGTATATCGTATAGCCGGTGTATTGAATGTAATTGCAGGATGGTTTATGACAGCCTTCTTTGCTTTTACAATCGCATTTATTTTGGCCAGCTTGATTTATAAATTCGGATTCTATCTCGCCATTGCAATGTTTGTTGCGGAACTATACATGCTGTATCGCACTCAAATGAAACATCGCGAAGAAGTCAATGCTGACAAAGAAGAAATATTCGAAGTGAACGGCGATAAAGAAAATGAAACCAAATCAACTGAAGTATTAATCACGGAAAGCTTGAAAAATATCAACAAAGTTATCGTGAATATCAATGCCTTATATTCCAATACTATCGACGGACTGAAAGCTTATGACTTGGATTTGTTAAAAACCAATGACAAACACGTCAAAAAACTTTACAGACAAGGAAATAAGTTGCGAGACAAACTCTATTACGTAATTAAATCTTATGATAAACAAGATATTGTAATCAGTAAAAACTACATCAAGCTTTTGGATAAAATTCAAGACTTGATTCAGTCTATGCATTTCATTTCCAAAATCAGTAAAGAATATGTGGACAACACCCATAGTCCTTTGAGTAAAGGACAAATCAGTGACCTGGATATCTTGAAAAATGAAATGGTACTCTTATTAAATGAACTTCAAACCGCTTTGGAAAATAGAGATTTACACAAACTCAAAGTAATTTACAAATCAAGCAATTTAGACAAAGCTATTGAAGAAACAATTGACAAGCAAGTGATTCGTATTCAGAAAGATAAAAGTTCATCTAAAAATTCCAGACTCTATTTGAGTCTGCTCTTGGAAACCAAAGATATCGAAGAATCTTTGGTGAAATTGCTAAGAATTATTTTCAATGCAACCAAAGATATATCTGAAGAATAGTCATCAAATTTTAGTTAAACAAACAGCCGAATACAAAATTTTGCATTCGGCTGTTTGCTTTATTATCTTCTCCTTTTGTCTTTCTCGTCAAAATAATAATTGTACTTATTATAACAGTTTAAAATAGCTTCTAAAATTTGTAGGTCATTGGCATTTTTAATAAATTTCTCAGGATAGTCACAGAGTTCTAAAGTCAAATAAACATCTTTTTTGTCTATCTTCAACAATCTCGATAGAATTTCTCTGTCAAAACGGTTGGCTAAAATTTCTCGAACTTTATCTTCCTCTTTCAATCTTCTTAAACGCCTGATGTCCTTTCCTTTAGTACTGAAAATATTGTAAATCAAATCTACCGGGTTCATAATGTTTCCCAGAATATCATTTAATCGACTCAAGGCATTAGGCTTCGGATTGCCAAACATAGCAACCAGCTTCGGGCTAATATCTATAGGCTTTCTGATAGGAATCAAATTAACATCAACCGGAAGACTTCCCGTTAAACGATCCGAAGTAACAATTACTTCATCGAGCACAAATGGTTTTTCTACCATATAGATGGTTTGATGCTTGTGAATATTGTTCTCCGTAACTTTCACATTCACCGTTTTCAAGCCCATAAATGAAATCATAATGGAATCTTTAGGTTTTGCTATTATACTGAACATTCCTTGTTCATTTGACGAACTCCCTTTCAAAGAAGTCAGGTTAATTATGTTTGCGCCATATATGGGTTGTTGTGTCTTGGAATTAATCAGCGTACCACCAAAATAAGTCTCATCATCTTGTGCATTGGCAAGACTGAAAATAAAAAATACATATAAAACACTGAAAAATCTTATGCTCATAAATCAATTTTAACGAGGTAAAAATATAAAAATGAAACGATATGAATCGTCATTTATGAAATTATTAACGAACAAATACAAATCAGACTCAGTCAATTCCTAATACAGAAACTTTAGATTATTTTATTATCTACCACATAATCAATTGATTATGTTGATTTTTTAGCTCTTAGTTATTCTGTTTGAAAAGAATGATTCTCTTGCAATAAATGACACAAAAATATGAAAGGAAAAAGCATATTTTTCGGATAAAATTGTATGTTATTTTATATAAAAATTGTATCTTGCAACTTAAAATTTTTTATAATAATATTTTTATGAATAACGAAGAAAGAATAATTCCTATTAACATCGAAGATGAAATGAAATCGTCCTACATAGACTATTCTATGTCGGTTATTGTTTCTCGGGCACTACCCGATGTGAGAGATGGACTTAAACCCGTCCATCGCCGCGTGTTATATGGAATGCATGACTTGGGTCTGGCATCGAACAAATCCTATAAAAAATCGGCTAGAATTGTCGGAGAGGTTTTAGGTAAATACCACCCGCACGGTGATAGTTCTGTCTATGAAGCCATGGTGAGAATGGCACAAGAATGGAGCATGCGATACCAACTGGTTGACGGACAAGGAAACTTTGGTTCTGTTGACGGAGACAGTGCTGCAGCCATGCGTTATACAGAAGTAAGAATGCGCAAAATTTCTGAAGCCATGTTGTCAGATATAGACAAAGAAACCGTAGATTTTGCCAATAACTTTGATGACACTTTACAGGAACCAACCGTACTTCCTGCCAAAATTCCGGCACTACTTGTGAATGGTGCTTCCGGTATTGCCGTGGGTATGGCAACCAATATGCCACCGCATAATCTTTCTGAAGTAATTGACGGAACCATTGCACTGATTGATAATCCGGAGATAGAAATCGAGTCTCTGATGCAATATATCAAAGCTCCTGACTTTCCCACAGGCGGCACAATCTATGGCTATCAAGGTGTGAAAGATGCTTTTATGACCGGAAGAGGAAGAATTGTGCTCAGAGGCAAAACTACTTTTGAGGAAATCAAAGGACGAGAAGCCATTATTGTTACGGAAATTCCATACCAAGTCAACAAAGCTGATATGATCAAAAAAACAGCAGATTTGGTAAATGATAAAAAATTAGAAGGAATTGCCGATATTCGTGATGAATCCGACCGAAAAGGAATGAGAATTGTCTACTATTTAAAAAGAGATGCCATTCCTAATGTGGTTCTAAATAAACTCTATAAATATACAGCGCTCCAGTCCACTTTCAGCGTCAACAACATAGCTCTGGTAAAAGGACGCCCGATGCTTTTAAATCTCAAGGACATGCTCAGCGAATTTGTGGAACACAGACACGATGTCGTTACAAGGAGAACACAATATGATTTGAGAAAAGCTGAAGAAAGAGCGCATATTTTGGAAGGTTTAATCATTGCTTCTGACAATATAGATGAAGTGATTGCCATTATCCGTGCTTCAAAAAATGCAGATGAAGCCAAAGCAAACCTTCGTGCCAGATTCGAATTAAGCGAAATCCAAGCCAAAGCCATCGTGGAGATGCGTTTGAGACAACTCACCGGTTTGGAACAAGAAAAATTGCGTGCGGAATACGATACCTTGATGAAAACTATTGCCGACTTGAAGGATATTCTGGACAAAAAAGAACGCAGAATGGAAATCATCAAAAACGAATTGATTGAAATCAAAGAAAAATTCGGTGATGAACGCAGAACCGATATCAATTTTGCCGGTGGCGATGTGAGTATAGAAGATTTAATCCCGGATCACAAGGTTGTCATCACAATTTCTCACGCCGGATACATCAAAAGAACATTGCTTTCCGAATATAAATCTCAGAAACGCGGTGGCACCGGACAAAAAGGTGTTGCAACCAGAACAGAAGATTTCTTAGAACATATTTTTGTGGCAACCAACCACGAATATCTGTTGTTTTTCACCCAAAAAGGAAAAGTATTTTGGATGCGAGTATTCGATGTGCCGGAAGGAAGCAAAGTTTCAAAAGGAAGAGCCATCCAAAATTTGATAAATATTGAATCCAATGATAAGGTCAAAGCATTTTTAAACACAAAAGACCTGAAAGACCAAGATTATATCAATTCCCACTATGTTGTGATGGTCACCAAAAACGGTGTTGTTAAAAAGACATCTTTGGAACAATATTCTCGCCCGAGACAAAATGGTATTGCTGCCATCACCATCAGAGAAGAAGACGAATTGCTCGATGCTAAACTCACCGATGGCAACGGACAGATTATGCTGGCGGCAAAATCAGGAAAAGCCATTCGTTTTGAAGAAGAAAAGACCAGACCGATGGGGCGTACGGCAAGCGGAGTCCGTGGAATTAGGCTAGCAGACGAACAAGACGAAGTGATTGGCATGATTTCTGTAAGTGATATGATGCAAAATATTCTGGTTGTGTCGGAGAAAGGATATGGCAAACGTTCTGACATAGATTCATACCGAGTTACCAACCGAGGCGGAAAAGGCGTTAAAACCATTAATATCACCGAAAAAACCGGAAAACTGGTAGCAATCAAAAGTGTCACGGACGATGACGACTTGATGATTATTACCAAAAAAGGATTGACCATCAGAATGCCGATTGCAGATTTAAGAGTTATGGGACGTGCAACACAAGGCGTAAAATTGATTAATATCAAAGAAAACGATGAAATTGCCGCTGTGGCAAAAGTAATGCACAATGAAGATGAAGTTCCCGAAGAAAACAATAGTGATGCCTCAGAACAAAATGAAAATCAAGATTTAAACAAAGAAAATAATAACTAAAAACAATAGAAAAACAAATGAAAAAATTAGTATTACTCGTAATTACATTCTTAAGCATTTCAGTTTATGCTCAAAAGAAAGAAGTCAAATCAGCTGAGAAATTACTCAAAAAAGAACAAATTTCCGAAGCCAAAGATATGATTGATCAAGCTTGTAAGCTAAAAGATCAAGCTGACAACAAAACCAAAGCAAGAATTCTTTTTGCCAAGGGAGAGATTTATGCAAAATCCGGTTTGGGAAATATGGCCGATTATACCACCGCCGTTAATGCCTTTAAAGCTTTAAAAGCTCTTGAAAAAGAAACCGGAAAGGATAAATATTCCGAAAAAGCAGATCAGGCTATTGCCAATATTGTTAATGGCGTGCTTAAAAAAGGAACCGCTTTTTATAAAAATAAAAAGTATGCTGCTGCAGGAGCGGCATTTGATCTAGCCTATCAAGCATCTAATAGTGAAGACTATCTGTACAACGCCGGAATTTCATACCTTCTTGGAAAAGACTATGACAAAGCTTTGCCTATTATGCAAAAAATGTATAAAAGCGGCTATACCGGTCAAAATGACTATTACGTTGCCACCAATAAAGAAACCGGAAAAGAGGAAACTTTTAGCAATGAAAGTATGGCAAAACTATCTGTTAAAGCCGGTACACATACCAACTTTGCCAAAAAACAATCCGAAAGTAAGCGATCTGATATCATTGCCAACATTCTTTATATCTATAACAAAACAAACAAAGAAGACGATGCCATCAAATTTATTGAAGAAGCCAAAAAAGAAGATCCCGATAACATTGATCTAATCATAGGAGAAGGAAACTATTATTTGAAAAAAGGAGACAATGTAAAATTTGCTCAAGCCATGCAAAAAGCCGTTGAAAAAGAACCCAACAATAAAATTTTTAATTTTAACTTGGCAACTGCATACTACCAGCTAAACAAATACAGCGAAGCAAAAAAATATTATGAA